>MDTD01034086.1_pt1 | contig 90805 bp, 89 predicted proteins | sample 811221 | NCBI WGS metagenome assembly MDTD01 (sample SAMN05326646, study PRJNA326480) | marine metagenome | isolation source: seawater | place: Pacific Ocean: South West | collected 2011
ATTGCGTATCTCATATCATGTCCTTTTCTGTCATCAACAAAGTCTATATATTCACCTGGGTTCCATTGCCTTGAAGGATTAATAATTGAAACAATCTTTTTTATTATTTCCACGTTGGATAATTCATTATTTCCTCCAATTAGATAGGTATCATTTTTAGCAGAGCTCATTTGCAAATCAATCAGTCGATCGACGTGCTCCCCAACATATACCCAATCTCTAATATTTTTTCCATTGCCATAAATGGGGACTTTTTTATTATCCAATAATAAATTAATAGCCTTAGGAATAAGCTTTTCGGTATATTGTCTTGGACCGAAATTATTTGAGCAATTTGTGATCAAGTAATTAATTTTGTATGTTCTAGCCCAGGCTCTAACAAGATGATCTGAAGCTGCTTTTGATGCTGAATATGGTGAACTTGGATCATATGGGGTGGTCTCGGAAAATTTTGTTGTGCCTTCAAGATCTAAATCACCAAATACCTCATCAGTTGAAACGTGATGTAAAATACAATTCTCGCCATCATCTTTAATTAGACGAGTAGCTTCAAGAATATTAAAAGTGCCCTTTATATTTGTATCTATAAAAACCTCTGCACTTTCAATTGAGTTATCCACATGAGATTCTGCTGCGAAATTTACAATTAAATCTGGGCTGAATTCTTTAAATGCTGAAATCACCTGATCTTTATACCTTATATCAGATTTTATATAGATATAGTTTTCAATAGCGTCTAACAATTCTTTCGTATGCAGTGAAGTAGCATAGTTTTGTGAATCAAAATTTATTATCTTGGCATCTGGAAAGCGTTTACGAGCTTTTAAGATATATTCAGATCCTATAAAACCCAAACCGCCAAAAATTAAGATTGATTTAAAATCTCTCATATTTCTAAATCCCCTATGAATGGGGCTTTTTCATCTTTTTCTGAAAGAAAATACTCTTCGAATTTCGGCCATATTCCTTGAAAAACTTCATCTCTCCAATTAATAGAGCCTTCACTTTCTTTGTTGTAGTAATTGTCAACTTTATAGCTAACTAAAGTATCATTTTCTAAAGTCATGAATCCATGAACAAAATCATTGGGAACTAGCAAGCTGTCCATTTTTTTGGAGCATAATTCATAAGAATACACTTCCTTAGTTTGCATATTCATTACGACATCTAAAATACTTCCTTTAAGGACTGTAACTAGTTTTGTCTGCGCAAATTCTCCCTTCTGGAAGTGCATGCCCCTTACAGTTCCTTTATTTTTTGAAAAAGATAGATTGTCTTGAACAAATTGTTCAGAGAAATCTGCTTTTTTAAAGTTTTCTATGAAGAAACCTCTTGAGTCTTCAAAAATACTCTTACTAAAGATTTTTGGCTGCATTTAGCTCCCCCCTATTGATTCGTGTACAATTTTTAAAAAAATTTCTTTTGTAGAGTCTAGAGAGTATAACTTTCTGACACGCTTTACACCATTACTTCCGAACTCTTGTCGTAGCTTTTTATTGGTTAATAGAATTTCAAAATTCTTTAGCCATTCTTTATCTGAATTACAAAGAAAGCCTGTTTCACCATTTATTATTATTTCTGAATTTGCTCCAACACTGTCTGCTATTGTTGGCAATCCTGATGCCATATATTGGATTAATTTAAAACCACACTTTCCTAGCTCCCATTCAGAGTTAAATAATGGCATTATTCCAATATCATAATCAGATAAGTTTGACGATTCATTAGTCTCATCAAAATCTATTTTAGCGTGTCTGATATTTTTATTTAGATCAACATTTCTTGCACCAATTATGTCCAACTCAAAACTATGTGATTCAGATAATCTAATAAGAATGCTTTCAATTTTTTTTAAATATTTTGAAGTTGAAGGCGATCCTATCCAAACAACTTTTACTTTGTCAGAGAAATCTTTCTTAGAAGTGTATAGGTCCGGGTTAACAACTGTTGGTATTAAAAAAATATTATTTTGAGAACTGGTTTTAGCATATTCAAATAAGTACTTATTTCCAACAATAACAGCTGCTGATTTCTTCATCACATTTTTAACTTTTTTAGCAAGAAAAGTTCTGATAAAAGGATTTGTAGATTTATCATATCTATGAAAAACCGCATCATCATAAATTGATACATAACGTATGCCCTTCCAGGTCAAGATGCTCTCAAAAATACTAGGGAAGTATGGTACAAGCTCATACTCTATAAGTACTAATTTCGTATTTCTTGCAGATAGCAAGATCACCTTTAAAGCTCTTTTTATAAATGAAAATATTGCGGAAAAGATTGATGGCTTATAGCCTTTCAATAGTTGACTTATATAGTTGTCACTAAAAAATGGGGAGACCTCTACTGAATACTTTCCACTTAAAATGGGAATGTATTGATAAAGCCGGTAGCGGCTGCTGGGACCTTTTTTCGTGTATTTTGGTAGAAGAAGTATTTTTTTCTTTTTCACTTATAAACTTAAATAAATATTTTTGTACTCTTCAACTCCACTATCTAGTGTGAAGTATTTCTGATAAGTATTTTGACACCTTTCATTTAAAGAATCATTTAAAAGAAAATCATTAATTTCTTCAAAATTAGAAGTCTGAAAATCTACCACCTTGCATGCATTACAAAAATTTGAAATTTCTTCAATGTCATCATTGAAATTATTACAAATCACAGGTGTATTTGAGGATAATGATTCACCAATTTTTGTGGGCATAGATGCTGAGATAGAAAAATTAATATTCAAATTAAATATAAGACAATCAAATTTTTCAAAAGCCTCTGAGATTTCCTCACCTTTCACAAATGATATTTGATAATGATCAGGCTGTAGTCCACACTCTCTAATTTCTTTTTGTACTTTTTGATGATCATCTCCAGTAAATATAAAAATTTTTCCAACTTTCTTAGATTTTTTTAATTTTTTAAAAAAGAGTAGAGTTTGACGAAAATTATAAGCCCTTCCTGTCGATCCAAGATAGCCAAAATTAATCTTTTCATCTCTTTTAGTTTTTGATGGCTTGATTTTATCAGCACAGGTTCTTATAACTGAGATCTTTTTATCTTCTACATCATAAACATTTTGTATAATCTTCTTTGACATCTCTGTAAGGGTTACAACCTTGTCTGACATTTTAAATAGTCTTTTTTCAATAAATTTAAGAAACTTGTATTTAATACTGCTTTTTGACCACCCATCTCTATCAACTTTTTCATCAACCCAAAATCCTCTTATATCAAAAATAACTTTGTAATTAAAAAGCCAATTTAAAAATACAAGGGGTATTCCTAGTGGGTATCCTCTTAGATGGATAATGTTGGCTCCAAAAAATAACCGCTGTATAAGCATCGTCTTTGTAAGAACTATTAGATCGTAAATTGTTGAAGGTACTTGTGGTTTATGATGATATTTGTGTTTGATCCATTTAATGCCTTTTTTTTCAATCGAATCCCTTACTTTTTCATAATTTTTAGTATCTTTAACATTGGCCGACTTTTCAAATGAAACTATAGAAATATCAAAATCCTTGGACAGTTTTTCAACATACTTAAAAACTTGTGAATAGCCAAGTGGCTCGAGTATTCCATCATATGACAAATAAAGGATTTTATTTTGACTCATGATTATTTAGATACCATTGATTGAACTGAATTAAATACCACAGCTTATATTCGTTATTTACCCTTCCATCAACATGCTCTTTAAATGTATCGTCAACAACTTTTTGATTAAAAAAATTATGCTTTAGATTTGTTTCACATGATAGATGGTCATAAGCCCAATCTTTTAATTCATCTTTTAACCATATTGATACAGGTACACCAAATCCTTGTTTTGGTCGCTCAAATAGTGATGCAGGAATAAATTCTTGTAAGATTTCCCTTAGTATCTGTTTTGTTTCTCCTTTTTCACTGATTTTTTGATTCTGACCAATCATTTTTGAAGTCTCAATAACATCTAAATCTAAAAATGGAACTCTAGTTTCTAAGCTGTAGTTCATTGAGGCTCTATCAACCTTGCATAAAATATCATCGGACATATAAGTCTTAAAATCGCTGATCATCATCTTATCAAGAATATCTTCGTTAGCATTTTCATTAAAAGAACTTTCAATAATTTGGTTGTGGATGATCTTATTACGAAAAATTTCATCTTCATCCCTCCATTCAGAGACCATAGAGTTGTAGAAGTCTAGATCTGATTCAATACCCTTAATCTTTCTTGCACCCTTCTCAAAGCGATCTTTAAAGGAACCAGATACAAGATTTGGTGCTATCTTATCAACAAGCCAGCCGATGCTTGAACTTATCCCAGATTTTGAAAGATCATGCATGAAATTCTTTCCTATAGAGGGAATATTTGATATCAATTTGGAATATTTTTTTCCAAGCAGGTATCTGTTATAACCACCAAAAAGCTCGTCTCCACAATCTCCAGTTAAAATTACTTTTACTTGTTCTGATGCCAAACTAGATATTAACATCGTGGGAATCTGTGAAGAATCAGCAAAGGGTTCATCGTAAGCCATGTGGATTTTTTGTATTTCATTAAGTGCTAACTCTTTTGAGCATACTAAGTTCTCCATCTTTAAACCTAAATGTTCTGCAATTTTCTTAGCGTATTTTGATTCATCAAAACTGGAAAACTCAAAACCAATATTAAAACATTTAATATCGTTAGAATTTTTTGAGATAAGGCTAGTTATCAAGCTTGAGTCTATACCGCCTGATAGAAACGTTCCAATTGGCACGTCAGAGATTTGCTGCATCTTTGTTGAATTAAGGAGATTTTCTCTAAGTCTATCTTTTGCATCTTCCCTAGAAAGCCTCTTTTTCTCAATAGACGGAAGCTCCCACCAAGCACTAATATCAATATTACTGTAATCTTTAAAATCATCTATTTGCTTAATTTTCTTTAGTCTCAGTTTATTTAAATTAAAGTGCATCTTTGAACCAGCAGGAAGCTTAAAAGAGCTCTCATAGATGGAAGCAGGAGAAGGAACATAACCATATCTAAGATACATACCCAACGAGTTTTGAGAAATTGTCGAGTCGAAATCTTTCAGTAAGCGACTTACTCTTAAATCTGAGGAAAATGAAAGAAAGGAGTTTGATGATGAGCAATACAGTGGCTTCTCTCCTGCCCTGTCCCTAAAAATTTGAACATCGCCCGTTTTCTCGTCAAGCAATACAAATGAAAACATCCCTCTGATATCCTTCATAAATTTAGAGTAATCGTATTTTTTGAATAGTTTTATAAGTGTTTCAGTGTCTGATGTAGTTCTGAATTTTTCATTTTTTAAAAATGTTTGTCTTAAATCGAGGTGGTTGTAAATTTCGCCATTAAATATAATGTGCAAGTGGCCATCACTAAATGGTTGATTTGCATTCTCAGATAAATCTAGAATTGAAAGCCTTGTATGCCCTAGTACTACATTAAAACCTCCAAGTTTATAGCGCCTTGCTGCTCTTGCATCAGGGCCTCTATTTTTCAGAATATCAAGTGACGAATTAATTACATCATCGCTGATTTCTTCTTTGGAAACAAAACAAAATATTCCACACATTATTCTTCCAAGATTTTTAAATACTCTTTAAAAATTTTATCTCCACTAAACTTATCAATTGAAAATTTTCTTGACGCTGAACCCATAACACCAATAATTTCTTGATTTTTTACAAAATGCTCCATTTTCCTCAAAATATCTCTTGAAGAGCGAATCTTAATAAAAAATCCATTATAACCATCTTCTAAACATTCCTTACACCCTGGCACTTCCGTCAGAATCAAGGGCATACCACTTAGTGATGCTTCTATTGCTGCTCTGGGCAATCCCTCCCGGTACGAGGGTAGAACGAATATATCGTATTCTTTATAAAGTTTTATGACTTCGTTTTGTTTTATATCTCCAAAAAATCTTATTTGTTGAGATTCATAATTCTCCTTTAAGCGATCAATATCTAAATTTGCAGGATTATTTTGATCAATGCCTCCTGCTATTCCAATTGATACTCGATCTTTATACTTACTAGCTAAATCTTTAGATGCATCTAGAAATTCGATAAGACCTTTATCAGATAGAAGTCTACCCACAAAGAGAAATTTAATTATTGATAAATCTTTCTTTGGACTATTATCAATAAACTGATGATGATCGATACCATTTCCATAAATAATTCTAAGGCTCTCTTCTTTGAAGCCCTTAGAGATAAAGAAATCATAATCATCTTGATTTTGTACTATGCATATTGAACTACAAATAGATACTGAAGATTTCAAAATCATTAGGTAAATTGATCTTATAATTTTTATCAAAAAATTATTACTGATGAATAAATAACCAAGGCCAGAAAATACGTAAATAAATTTTTTTCTATAAAACAAAAATGAATTAAATATCCCGATAAGAATCAACCTAGTTGAAACAAAAAATACTTTTTTTTCGTTTGTGTTCTTAAGAATTTTAAATGATTTAATAAAATCTTGAAAAATCTTAAAAATATTCAAGGAGGCATCGGAAATATTTGCATTTATAAATGTTACGTTTTTTTCAATGTTGGCTGATTCGTTCATTTTACAAACAACAAATATTTTTTTGTGTTTAGCAAGAAATTCAATTAATTCTCTTCTGTGAGTCTTAAAAAAAGAGTAACTGCTTATAAAAAACATTAGTTTCTCGCACGCTTATTTTCTGAAATGAGAAAGATGAAAAATATAATGAATGGAAAATAAATGGAAAAGCGATACCTTGAAAAGGTTCCATAATTTGATGCAATAAATCCGTAAAGCAGTGCAGTTGCAAGCAAACCAATAGAGAATATTAGAAATGTTTTTTTATCAATACCAAAATAATCAAGCCTTGAAATGAAATACACAAAAAAACCATATAGCGCTAAAACCTCTAAAAATACTGCTACACCAAATAAACCTCCTGCCTCAAAAGGTAATGGTCTTATAAGAAAGTCTATGAATGAGGGTATAAGGTCAGATAAAAAAGCAAAGTAACCATCGTTTATGTTAAAAGTATATTCCAATTCTCCTCCTCCATCTTCAACATGAAAAGCTAACTTATATAGATCCAAGTATGGTATGTAGTAGTCATAAAGTATAAAACTCATTGCTAACAGCAAAATAGAATAAAGCGCGATTCTAAAATAATTCTTTTGCAAATTTAAAAAGTATCCAATAGCAATGACTATTAACCCAGGCACATTTTGAATTTTAATGAAAAAAAGAAGCAGAATTGAAATAAATGTCAGCATGTACTTTCTTTTGTACATAAAAATTAGTGTAAGAGTAGCAAATATAATTATGGGAATTTCTCTTAAAGATAAAGAACTGTAAAGCAAGAAGCTTGGAATAATAAGTGTGAAAGTAATCAATTTTTTGTCGGCAATTTTATATAAGTAGCAATAAAAAATAAGTAACAGAAATTTGTTAATGAAGGCTCCTGAGACAACTGTCATAGTTGAAAAAATTGGAACATATGACCAGATTGTTGCCACAAGATATACCGTACTTACTGTGCTGAATCCAAATTTGTCGAGAAATTTGTCTGGAATATCTGCACCTTGATGAACAAAATTTAAGACGCCCATATATCTGAATTGATCCCCCATATATCCTGGATCGAATAACAAATAATTAAAGAAAAATGGTGTTATTAGAAATATGAGCCAAATTATGAAATATTCTTTTGGAATAAGTTTTATTCGAACAAAGATAATTAAAAAAAGAACTAATAATAAATAGTTTGAAAGCTCTGATAGAAAGTACTCTAATGAATATCCGGAAAAAAAACCCAAAGCTTGATCAACATTAAAGATGTTACTTACATCAACGTTAAACAATATATCTTCTCAAGTAGGTTATAAGTACCGAGCCTGCCCAAGAAATAAACACAAAAGCAATAAAAACAAAGCTTGGTGAAGTTACGCGTGGATTTTCATGAATGAAAGGCTCTTCAATCACTTCAAAATATAATAATCCATCGCCACTTAATAGACTTTTTTCAAGTAAGTTTTGCCTTACCAATGAATTAAGGGAGCTTCTTGCATCTCTATCCATAGTTTCCTTAGCTTCTTCTCTCAAAAAATCCATTTTAGCGTTTATTGAAATAAGCTTTCTTTCCTTAATAAATTCATCTGTGACCTTTACAAGCCTTTTTAAAAGAGAGAGGTCTCTCTCTGGAGAAGTCGTATCAATATACAAAATGTAAAGATCCTTGGTACTTTTGTCTCTTAGAAAGTTTACTTTCCCATTAATTAAGTTTTTTAAATCATTATGATTGTATGAACGTTTTGGTTCCAAGTTAAATATAAAATTATTAAAACTTTGCCCTAATGTAGAATTGTATCTATAAACATCATCTTCCTCATCATACGCAAAACTATAGTAAACTTTATTAAAACCCTCATCCCAAAGCTTTTTAGCAACTTGTGAAGAGTTAAGCTGCCAAAAAAACATATCAAAGTTTTTTGAACTTTCTTGAACGCTAAAAAGATTTGATAAAGCACTATCTTGAAGGGAAACAGTCGATTCCTGAACTTCATTAAGCTTTGTTTCAACTCTGTAAACTGGATCAAGAGATGTAAGATAGAAAAAAGCAAGAACTGCAGACACTCCCACGAGAATCAAATTTAGTTTTATTTTTTCAAAAAAAATAGAGAAAAGGCTTTTTATTACGCCAATAATGCTTTCGTTGCCTAAAAAGGAGCTTGATTCACTTTTCACTGATGAGATTGTATCAACAATTTATCAACTTGTTAATTCTAAATACTGCTTTGAAGCCTCATCAATAGAGAATTTCTTCGATCGCTCAATTAAAACTTCTGGAGAAATTGGATTTTTAATTCTAAATTTTATTGCCTTTGCCATTGCTTCATAATTTCCAACTTCAACTAGTGAACCAAATTTTCCATTATCAAGAATTTCTGATGGCCCATGTGGTGTATCTGTTGAAACAACATTCTTGCCACACGATATTGCTTCGAGAATAGCCATCGAAAATCCTTCAAAATTTGAGGAATGAACTAATAAATCTGCATCAACTAAGTATTTGAAAATATTCTTTTTGAACCCCAGGAAAGATATATCATCTAGGAGTTTTAAAGATTTAGCTTCATTCCTGAGCAACTCCAGATTTGGTCCATCACCAATGATTTTTAGTTTAATCTTAATTCCATCTTCTTTTAGCAAGGTCAATGCTTTGAATGTCGTTTGGTAATCTTTGTCGTCACTTAATCTTCCAATTGAAATAATTTCAATATTTCCAGTTTTTGCTTTGCTAGGCTTGGAGATTTTGGGGAAGACTTGAAGACCATTGTAAATGGTATGTATTTTTCGCTTATTGACATATGAAATTTTATTTATTGAGTTGGCTACTCCTTTTGAAACACAAACTATACCATCTGCAAAGCCGTAAAATATTTTCATTGAGAGTGAAATCTTCCCAAGATTGGTTTTCATTATATTTTTAGCATTTCTTTCATTAAAAGAAGTGTGTTCTACTAAAAAAAGCTTTCCTAATCTGCCTGAGAAAATCCATGAAATAATTGAAATTATTGTAAGAGGCCACATTGCTGTGAAAATTCTGTCTGCTTTCTCCTCATCAATAACTTTTTTTAGAGGAAAAATTAAATCTCTTATTCTTCTACAATTTAGATGGATTACTTTGATACTTTTATCTATTTCAAATGGGCTATCTGGTGTTATAAGCCCTGAACAAATAGTTACCTCATGCCCGTTTTTAACCCAATTATTTGCAAGAGAAATATGAACCTTCTCTGCTCCTCCTCCTCCTAGATTTGGAAGTATGACTAATATTTTCATTTAGTTGGTGCCCAGGGCCGGACTTGAACCGGCACGAAGTTTCCTTCGAGGGATTTTAAGTCCCTTGTGTCTACCAATTTCACCACCTGGGCAAATAAGAGCAACTAATCAATTACTGCTCGCCCTTTTAATTTCTCCCAGTCCTTTTCAGGCCTTACTTCTAAATTTGTTTTCCATGCACCCTTAACAACATTTAAGTCAAGGTTATTTTTTTCTGCAAAGTTAATTAATGCTTGAATATCTTTTGGAAAACAACTGCCTCCAAAGCCCAATTTACCATCGTGTCCTGGAACATTTGTATGTGAACTGCCTACCCTTCCATCTCTAATAAATCCTTCAATAACTTTTTCCCAATCAGCATCGATAGAATCTGATATAAGTTTCATTTCATTGAGGAAGGATACTTTAGTTGCAAAATAAATATTGCAAACATATTTTATAAGCTCTGCAGTTTGAAAATTAGTTTCAATTATTGCTATAGACTCACCAAATCTATCTTTATATAAATCCGCAACTTCTGATGTATCTTTATCCTTGCCACCTAAGATATATCTAGTTTGTGACAAGAAATCAAATGTTGCAGATCTTTCTGTTAAAAATTCAGGGTTAAATACAATCCTTAATTTCGGAAATTTTCTCTGAATATCTTCACAAGTTCCTGGAACTACTGTTGATCGAACTAAAACTATTGGACTGTTATCCTTTAATGCATCCTCTATTTCAGAAATACATGCATAAAGAATGTCTAAGCTGATGCTGCCATCTTTATTGGAGGGAGTTGGAACTGAAACAAAAATAAAATCACTTTTATTAACAACATCGTCTAAACTATCAACGGATTTAAGAGGATCTTTGTCATAAACAAGCACATTCGCGTTATACCCTACTGCAGGTGAGAAACCATGAGCAACTGCGCTTCCGACAAAACCCTTCCCTACAACACCTATATTTTTCATATCTCTCCAAAAATAAAGTCAATATATTATCTGATATCGCCTGAAAAAACTAATGATAATAATTAATTTAATTATTTCAGCTTTAAAAAAACCAGATTTCTATAATTTATTATCTTTCTAAAAGAAAGCTTTTAAAAGTGATACTATTTCTAATATTGGCAAAAATGATATTATTTACGTTTTTTAGGGATAAATTTGAGTAAAAAAATTGTAATTACAGGGGGGTGTGGTTTTATTGGTTCACATCTTGTTGAGCTTTTATCCGAAAGCAATGAAGTTATTGCATTCGATAGATATAACAGTGAATCAGACCATTACTGGCTAACTAATTCAAAATTTAAAGGCAGGTTTAGTGTTGTTCTTGGAGATATTAGAGACTATGACTCTGTTCAAAGTGTTTTGAAAGGTGCAGATGTTGTGATTCACATGGCAGCACTAATTGGTATTCCATATTCATATGTTTCACCATTAGCCTACATCAGAACAAATGTTGAAGGGACTTATAATGTCTTGCAAGCATCTAAAGAGCTTGAACTAAATCAGGTAATGATTACAAGCACGAGCGAAACTTATGGTACTGCACAGTACGTACCAATGGATGAAGATCATCCCAAAGTTGGCCAATCACCCTACAGTGCAAGTAAAATATCTGCTGACCAAATTGCAATAAGTTACCATAGATCATTTGATTTGCCAGTCACAATAGTAAGGCCATTCAATACTTATGGTCCTAGACAATCTTCGAGAGCAGTCATACCAAATATTGTTTCACAGATATTAACCAATAATGGTGAAGTAAATTTAGGAAACATCTCCCCAACTAGAGATTTTACCTTTGTTGAAGACACATGTAGTGCATTTGAATCAATCATTGGATGTAACAAGTTAATTGGTGAAGAAGTAAATATTGGCACTAATTCAGAAATTAGCATTAAAGATCTCGTAAAAGAAATTTCAAATATTATCGGCATCGAAGCAAAAATAGTTGAGGATGGTCAAAGAATGAGAGTTGAGAAATCAGAAGTTGATAGACTTGTATGCAAAAATGAGAAGCTTCTTGCCTGTACAGGCTGGAAACCGAAACATAGTCTTGAACAAGGGTTAATAAAGACAATTGATTGGATAAAAAAAGTTGATTCAGATAAATTAAAAAATATGAGTCAGTACAATGTCTAAAGTAATTCCTTTATCAGAACCAAACTTTTCTAAAGAGGATCGAAAACTTTTATTAGAATCATTTGATTCGACATTTATATCTTCATCAGGAAAATTTTTAGATAAATTTGAAGATAAAATTGCAAAATTGACAAGGTCTGGATCTTGCACTTTAACCACTAATGGTACTTCGGCTATACACTTAGGTTTAAAAGCACTAGGCGTAAAGGAGGGTGATGAGGTAATTTGTCCTTCATTGACCTTTATTGCATCCATCAATCCAATTTTATATTTAAATGCTAGCCCAATCTTCATGGATTCAGATGAATATTTTTGTATGGATCTTGAAAAACTAAAATATTTCTTAACCACACATACTTACACAAACAAAAATGGAACATTTAATAAAACCACAAAAAAAAGAATATCTTCATTGATCCTTGTACATGTATGGGGAAATGCTGGAAAAGCTATTGAGATTGTGAGGGAATGTAAAAAAAGAAAAATTAAAGTGCTCGAGGATGCAACAGAATCTTTGGGAACAAAAATTAAAAAAGAAAATTTGTATACAGGAGCCATCGGCGATGTAGGCTGTTATTCTTTTAATGGGAATAAAATTATCACTGCTGGTGGAGGTGGTGCTGTTGTTTCAAAAAATAAAAATTTAATCAATAAAATTAAATTTTGGTCAACCCAATCAAAGAGCGATCCATTCAACTATATACATAATGAGCTAGGTTTTAATTATAGGCTTAGTAATATGCAAGCAGCTATAGGCTTATCACAACTTAAAAGATTGAGAAAAATAATTAATCAAAAGAAAGGTTTACGTAAATATACAGAAAAGGCCCTCCACTTAAAAGGATATAAGTTGCATGAACTGCCTCCATATTCTGATAATAACTGCTGGCTTTTTGTAATGAGATGTAAGTCCTCTGAAAGAATGAAGCTTCTGAATAAACTCAATTCAAACAATGTGATGGCAAGGCCTGTTTGGGGATTGTGCCATAAACAAAAATATACAAAACAATTTCAAAGTTTTGAAATAGAGAAATCTGAAAAACTTTTAAAAGAGTCAATATGCTTACCATCATCTTCTGGTTTGACAAAAGCTCAAATAAACTTTTATGTTAATTTGCTTTAATGTCTTTTATTGCATTCTGAAAGTAAGACTTTAAAGCTGCTGAATCGTTATAGAAAGCAATAAAATCATAACCAAGATCGGAAAGAATCTTTGCATATTCAACATCCTTTGCCATGCTTCCTACCATTACACCATTAGCTTGAATAATTTCTTTTGTATCTTTTAAAAGCTTCAGTATTTTTGAATCCGTAAGATTGTCAACCATCCCTATAGACTTTGCTAAATCAAATAAGCCAATGTAAATCAAATCTATTCCTTGAACTTTTGAAATTTCTGCAATATTTTTTATTCCTTCGTCACCTTCAACTAAAAGCCCAAGAAATTGATCTTCATTAGCTTGAGAAAGAGAATCACTAAGGTTTTGATCTGAAAAATTATGTTGTCTAGTGTATGGTGATAGCCCTCTGCTGCCGTCTGGGGGATATTTTACGAATTCAACTACTTTCTTGGCATCATTTGCTGAAGAAATATGAGGGACCATGAGTGCATTTGATCCTGTTTCTAAAATTCTAAGTAAGTGCTGTTTATCATCATTAGATGACCGAATTATTGCTTGCTTACCTCTGGCCTCACATGCACGAACCATATTTTCCATGCCTTCAAAACTTACAGAGCTATGCTCTTCATCAATGATGACAAAGTCTAGATCAGTACTGCATATTACATCAACAGCATTCACTGAGTTGAGTGAACACCATGTACCAAATCTTTGTTTTAAGTTACCCATTTATTTGTACCCTGACAGAAAAATATCATCATTTTTCATTAAATTTTCTGCTTCCATTCTATCATTTTCATTATCAACTGACTTTGTTTTAAATTTTGTCTCAACCATCCTTACTTTAAAACCATGCTGAATTGCTCGGTTCATTTCAATCGATTCTTGTAATTCAAGTGTTGTTGGGTGTAATTCATTATTGAATTTCTTCATAAAACCCCACTGAAATGGCATAACACATACCTGCTTAAAAAATTTTGTTCGGACTTCTTCATGATCTTGAGAAGGAATTGGAGCTCTAGACATATAAAGGGCATTCATATCATTATCACATACGACCTTAATTTCTGCTGGATCCTTAAGATCTTGAATATCAGCCTCATAACATCCATTAGAGACAAATACTTCTCCAGAAACAACTGGTTCCAGAACACTATCTATCATTTCTGGCCTAATAAGAGGCTCATCGCCTTGCAAAACAACAACAATGTCGTCGTCGTTTAGATTTAGACTTTCTGCCGCCTCTGCCACTCTAAGGCCTGGCCTAGTAATATCTTTATTTGTATCAATATAATTTCCTTCGAACCGAGCTACTTCGGTCTGGATTTCTTTATCGCACCCGGCGACAAATATTTCTGACGCAACTTGAGATAAGCAAGATCTCTTATAGCAATGCTCTATCATTGTGTGATCAAGAATTTTGCATAAAGGCTTTCCAGGGAATCTTGTTGAACCCATTCTTGCTGGAATGCCTATTACCACTCTCATTATGTATCACTAAATCTTTTTAGGTCTTCAAGAATATCTATATTCTGTTCATTAGCAAGTTTAGTGGAGCTTTCACTAACATTACTCCATGCTGCCAAAAAACAATTAAAACCAGCATTTTTTGGACCCAGAAGATGGGCAATATTATCATCAATAAAGACTATCTCCTCTTTCAAAATTTTCTTTGATTCAATTATTCTGTTTAGAGCCTCAAGTTTTGTCTTTATCTCGAATTGGTCAACTACAAGATTAGGATCAATTTCAAGATCATAGTGTTTGAGGATTTTCATTACACTATCTTTGTCTTTAAGAGTTGCAATCATTAGTCTTTCACGATCCAAATTCTCCCTTAGAAAATCAATTACCCAATCGTAAACTGTATGAAGATCCAACCAATTTGAAAAATTAAATTCTTGCAGTTCATTTCTTGCTTTGTAAAAGTGAGGCTTATATGTCTCTGATTCAATAAGAAATGTTTTGTGAACCTCATCAAAAACATTTTGTGTAATTGTTTCAAGATTCATCTTTGATCTTAATATCTGATATAAGGTATAGTACTGAGAGCCCCCTTTTACAAACGGTCTTAAGGTGCTGAAGCTTTGTATTAATTCTTCAGAAAAATCCGATAAATAGTATTTGAAATTTGAATTTCCCTCTAATTTTTGCATCGCATTTGATGAGCAAACTAAACATTCATTGGTGCTATCACATACAACTCCGTCAAAATCAAAAACGTAATAATTATTCATTTGGTAAAACGATTACTCAAAATTGGCAACCCTTCTATTTCTATTCTATATTCGTCTCCATGTTCAAGAAATTGTCTATCCCGAACCCTTTTTGGTGCGCCTGTTAGGATTAAATCTCCAGGGTTAAGTGTCATCCATTTTGATAGTTCAAATATTATCTTTGATGGGCTCCAAATGAATTCAGATGTGTTCCCATCTCTTAGAAGCTGATCATTGTGATAAGCTTTAATGAACTTATTTTTATGATCATACGTAGTATCTATGTATTCACCTACAGGACAAAAATTATCCGCACTCTTTGATCTTGCTAAATGGTGATCCCTGTTAGAAATATTGTCACATGAAACATCATTACAAGGCAGAAAGCCTAAGATTGAATCAGATGTATCCGTTTCCTCTTTTTTTTGACTCTTGATGGTCTTCTTCATAACAAATCCTAATTCTGATTCTCCCCAACATTTAAGGTTAAAAGGCAAATGAATAGAATTGCCATTCGTAGTTATTGTGTTAAAACCCTTCAGAAAGATCACAGGTTCTAACATTTCATTGCTAACCCCAGTAGCACCTGAAAAATTAGTGGCTATGCAAATGATATTTTTTGGGGATACCGGAGGCAAAATTCGGACTTCTTTTAAATCAAGAGGGTCATCAATAAACTTGATGTTATCAACATATGGTGAACCTGTGATTTGATGGATTTTTTCACCTTCAAGTTTTCCATAGCAGAATTTTTCAGGGTTACTTTTTTCTTCAAATCTTATGAGTTTCATTATATTTAAAAAATAATTTTAATTATTCTTTATCAGAAATTCCTTGGATAACTTGAAGCAAACCATCTCCAAGGTCTGTAAAGTTTTTCAAAACAATTCTCTTCGCACTATTCATCTTATGGGAATAAGGGGTAATTCCATAGTGCAATTGTTTATTGTCTTTTTCTTTGTATGAAATTTTAATATCGCCTCCTAAAATTTCATTTATCATTACTAACAAGTCTTTAACTTTTATTTGCTGATTTCCAGAAATAAATACGTGTTTATTTTTGTAATCCTCAGAAAGTGTTTCATAGGTCATTGCTGCAGCATCATCTATAAAAACATACTCTCTTATTTCTTCACCATCACCACTTCTTTCTATTGATTTGCTTGAAAGCGCTGATTCAATAATGCTAGATATTGAATTAAATTCATTTGCATTTGGACCATAAAGCGATCCGTATCTTAAAATAGTGAAATCAAGCCCGTACCTTCTTGAGTATTCTTCAATAATTTTTTCACAGCATTGTTTTGATACTCCGTAAAAGCTTCCATGCTTGCTATTTACATAAACTGAGCTTGAAAAGAAAAAACGTTTTAAGTTTAAATCTTTTACTTTCTTTAACAGATTGATTGTTCCTTGAATATTGTTTTCAAGGGTTTCCTCTGGGTTTTCTTCAGAGTAGTCGATATCAGCTTGTGCAGCAAAGTGAAGAACAATATCAACATTCTTTAGAGCCTGGTCTAGGCTCTTTTCATCAAAAAGATCTCCTTCTACAAATGATTGATTATCAAGGAGGTTTTGTGGCTCACACTTATCAAAAATAATTATTTCGTGACCATTCTTGGAAAAAAAATCAGAAATGCTTTTCCCCAAAAAACCACTCCCACCTGTTACTAATACTCTCATAAAGATTTCCTTAAGTTTTCTACTGCTTCAATTTCTAAATCTTTTCTCACATTAGATGTATACCCCCCAATGTGTGGAGTAAGTATAACATTCTCTAAGCTGGTAAATTCACCTTTATAGGGCTCACTTTCAAATACATCCAAACACGCTCCAGCAATAGAATTATTTTTAAGTGCCTCAAGAAGAGCAAACTCATCCACATTATTTCCTCTAGATGTATTAATCAATAAAGTATTTGTGTTCATCAAGGAAATCTGATCGCTTGAAATTAAGTGTTTATCTGAGTTTGCGCTATTAGCATGAATAGAAATAATCTCTGCATTTGAACACAAATAATCCATATCGCAGTATTCAATAGAATATTTCTTTGCAAAGTCTTCATCCCTATATAAATCACATGCTAAGAGTTCTAAGTTAAAGCCTGAAGTGATTTCTACAAGCCTTTTACCAATTTTTCCTAAACCTATAATCCCCAGCGTTTTTCCACTTATGGTTTCCCCCATTTTTCTTTTCCATAGATTTTCTTTTAAATCTTTATGATGAATAGGAATATTTCTATAGAAAGATAGTATTTGTGTGATTACAAGTTCTGCAACTGAATATGACAGGTCTGTCCTGGTAGAATGAACGGTAATATTTGCCTCTTGGCAAAAATCTAAATCAATATTATCAATACCAATACCAACCCTTGAAATAACCTTCAAATTTTTTGCATAATCTAGGATGTCTTTAGAATATTGCTCCGTACCAGCAATTATTCCTTCTACACCAACTATTAATTTTGATAACTCTTCACTGGTTAACTTCCTTCCTGTTTGATTAAATACGCACTCATATGAATCTTGTAACTCGTCTAAAATTGAAGAATCTATTTCTCCAAATGATGCTGTAGCAATAAGAACTTTCTGTTTCATAATTTGAAATCTAAATAACGTGAGACATAATTTTCCACTAACCTTTCAACGCGTTTAAGCATATTTGATTTTAAATATCCACGCATTTCATTGAGTTCGTCTTTAATTTGATCTTTTGCAGTAATGTGTATTTCTGGTTGCTTCCATCCATATGCCTCAAAAATGTTACTTTTTGGGGCATCATCTAAGGATTTTCTTGGTACTTTTTGTCTTCTCATTTCTCTAAATACATTATCCGACAGTTCTTCACCTAATCTTGACGTAACTTTTTGGATATACTTTTTGGGGTTAAAAACAAGCATTTCAAAAGGAACTTCAATTATCTGGTATTTTTTGTTTTCAACGGCTTTATTACCCTCCTCTATCCACTCCTCTAACATAATAATTGCTCTTTCATATTCATTTGCATTGGCGTATTCATCAATTCTTTCCAAAATAAAATGAGGAACATTTTCTCCGTTTACATCATTGCACATCATTCCATTTCTTGATTCATTGCCCCACCTTTTGCTCCATCTAGCTAAGTGATTAAGCATATACATGCTTGAAGGGCATCTCATAAGTCTGCAAAAAATCAATCTGCTTCCAAGAGCCTTATATATTGGCTCAATGTGAGAGGTAATTCCATGACTCATAAAATGAAGAACTCTCTTCTCATTAATAAAATTTTCAAAAAGCTCAAGATCATTAGAGTTTGAAATCCTCTTTAGATATTCACTTTTTTTGGGAAATTTAAAGACACTTGAATGATCATAATGCCTAAAATTCTGGTCTCGTAATAACGCCTGGCAATAAATTTCATTATCAAAGCAGCAGTTTAAAAGACTAACAGCAGTATTCAAATCGATATTTTTATGTGCATACAGACCTGATACTTGCTCAACTAGAGGCCTATGCACCCACATTTCTACTTTATCAATGCTCGATACAAGTTGGCAGAATAACGTCTTACCTCCCCCAACAAACCCATCAACAAAGATAATTTTATTCTCTAGATAGGATTTTCGAGTTAACTGTCCCTGTGGTGACATATTATTTTTCAACTTTAAAAGAAACAAATCTGTCTTTTGTTTTCTTTGCCATTCCTTTTTTAATCATCTGTTTCCAGTCACTTTGAAAATAATCAAAATAGATATCATCAGACATAAGTTTTTCAAAATCGTTTTCTATGCGCTCAACTCTCTTAAATTTCTCTGAAAGAAATTGCTCTATTTCCTCGTGGTAGGGTTTACAAACATTGCTTTCTGGCTGTTCAATCAATGAAAGCTTAAGCTTTGTCCTAAGCATATTTATATAAGAAAAATTTTCCTTTCTATTAGTATAGTTAGCGTCGTCTAAAACAACATAAAAAATATCAGAAGCACAATTTGAATAAGCTTTGATTTCGGACATTAAGTGCTCAAGCGTATGTAAGCTATCAAAAAAACCTACAGACGGCTTAATATTCATTTCATTAAGAACTGCTATGCCTAGATGATTGTTTGTACTATCAAACGCAATAAACTCCCAATAATCATTGATATTTGCATTTAGCGGTTTACAAATAGCCTCATTAATAACGCTCTTTAGAAAGCTTCCTTTTGAGGGATTTGTATCCCATGAAACAACTTTACAGTCATTCAAAATTGCGTGAAGCACTAAAGCAATAGAGCTTGCACCACAACCAGTTTCAATTAGTGCAGTTTTCTTTAAATTATTGCCTTTCAAGATCCTATAAAGTGCTAAGCATTCGCTATCCGGAATTCCATTTATCCACCTCGGAAGCATCCTCTTTGTGAAAAGAACAAATTCCTCATCATTTTTAATAATTTCATCCCTTGTGCCAAAGTGAAAGTCAAACATTCAAATACCTCATAAATAGCTATCTTAAGATTATGCGTAATTGTAAAACATATAATTATCACTTAAAATACTCCATCTTAAAATGATGCCTATGGATATTTCTGAGATTTTAGAAAAAATTGATATTTGGGATGCCGAAAACGTCTTTCATTTAAAATCTGATCCATCAAGATTGAAAAAGATTATTGCTCACTATGAGCTCTTCAAAAAAATACAAAATGTTGAGGGTGAGTTTCTTGAGTTTGGTGTGTTTAAAGGAGCATCTTTCCTACGTTTCGCCACATTCTCAGAAATATTTGAAAATCAAAATAGAAAGTTTTTTGGATTTGATTCTTTTGAAAAATTTCCAAGAGACGACATAAAGCTTGATTCAGACAATAAGTTTATATCACGTTTTGAAGAAGTATCCGGAGACCCTATAGGCAAAGAAAAATTAGAAAAATTAATCAATAATAAAAAGTTCACTAAACCAGAAAACATTAAATTGATTAAGGGAAATGTATTTGAAACTGTTCCTACTTATCTTGAAAATAATCAAAATACTAAATTAGCTTGCATTCATCTTGATATGGACGTTTATGAACCAACAAAATATTGCTTGGATCTACTTTTTCCTTTTTTGCAGAAGAACGGAATTATTATATGTGACGATTATAATCAAGTAGATGGGGCTACAAAAGCTTTTGATGAATTCTCAGAAAAACATGGTAAAAATATAAGCAAATTAGATTTTAGTAAAACCCCATATTTCATTGAGAATAACTAGCCTTGTATTACCTTATAATTAAATAATGAGTGGAAAAAGTATTCTAATTACTGGTAATGGCGGTCACGCTGTTTCCTGTAGAGAAGTAATTGAATCAGTTGAAGATCTAGTTTTCTCTGGCTTTGTCACTAAGGATGGGGCTGAAAATGGGCCAGAAGTTATTGGCACAGATCAAGATCTTGAATCTATCTTCCAAAGCACTAAGCTCGCATGTGTAGGTATGGGGCAAATCAAAACAAATGAGCATAGAGTAAAAAGCTTCAATAAATTAAAGCAAATTGGATATACTCTACCAGTTATAATCGCCTCAACAGCTTACGTTGCAGATTCAGCTAAAATTCATGAAGGAACAATAGTTATGCATAGAGCTTTTGTTAATTCACAAACAATCATTGGAATTAATTCAATCATTAATACTGGAGTAATTGTTGAGCACGGGGCAAACGTTGGAAACCATTGTCATATTGCAACTAAAGTTACAATTAATGGAGATGCTAATATTGGAGATAATTCATTTATTGGCAGTGGTGCAACTGTGTTACAAGGTGTAAATATCGGTGAAAATTGTATCGTAGGTGCAGGAGTCATAGTTAAAAAAGACTTGGAAAGAGGTTTAATATTAAAATGAGTGCCCTAATAATTGCTGAAGTTGGTGTTAATCATAATGGTAACTTAAATGAGGCGTTTAAGCTTATCAGAGAAGCAAAATCGTGTGGGGCTGACTTCGTAAAATTTCAAATATTTAAATCTGAAAACCTTGTTGACAAACAAGCAGAAAAAGCACCGTACCAACAAAAGAACATGACAGATACATCAAATTCACAGTTTGAAATGCTTAAAAAGCTTGAGTTGTCGTTTGAAGATTTCGTTAAAATTAAAGACGAATGTGAAATAAATAATATAAGATTTATGGCTTCAGCCTTTGATCTTGAATCTTTAAATTTCCTTCTGAATCTTAATTGCGATTATGTGAAAATTCCCTCAGGAGAGATTGGCAATGTTCCTTATCTACGGGAATTTAAAAATTGCACTTCAAAGATTATTTTATCCACAGGAATGTCGACTATTCAGGATATAGAGTTTGCATTGGAAATACTTAATTCAGCTGGAGTTGATATAAAGAATATCTCTCTCCTTCATTGCACATCGAATTATCCATGTGATCTTGAAGAGATAAATATGAATTCAATGGTTACAATTCGCAAAAGGTTTGGCCTCGATGTTGGCTATTCAGATCATAGCAATGATAATGCTGTTTCAAATACTGCTGTTGCAATGGGTGCTTCAATAATCGAAAAGCATTTCACTTTAGACAATGAATTAGAGGGCCCTGACCACAAAGCAAGCTTAAACGTAGAAGACTTTAAAAAATTTGTAATGAGTATAAGAAAAATTGAAAAAATTCTTGGTTCTAGCGCCAAAAAACCAACTAATTCAGAACGGGAAACAAAGAGGTATGTAGAAAAAAAAATATTTGCATCAAAACAAATTTTAAAAGGAGAAAAATTTTCTGACTTAAATATGACTACTAAAAGGTCAAAATCTGGAATAAATTCTAGAGATTGGGATTTGGTTTGCTCAAAAGAAGCGTCAAAAGATTTTCAGGCAGGTGATTTAATTGAGATCGAATAAAAGAAAATTAGTTTTAGTGGTTTCTTCAAATAGAGCAGATTATGGTCTTTTAGAACCTTTGATGAACAAACTTATTTCTGAGAAAGAAATAAATTTTGGATTAATTGTTACAGGATCACACTTGTTAAAAAAATTTGGGTATACCTTCAATGATATAACCCCAAAAATTCGAAGAAAAGCAGTTGCAAAAATCAAAGTACTTGAATCCACTGCTAAAACTACAATGATAAAAAATATTGGATATCTAATAGAGAAATTCTCATCTAACTTCAAAAAACTAAAGCCAGACTTAGTAATAGTGCTTGGAGACAGATATGAAATATTTTCGGCAGCTACTTCATGTCATCTTCTTCAAATCCCATTGACTCATATTCATGGAGGGGAAGTAACATCAGGTGCATTGGACGATGGTTTTAGGCATTCAATCACAAAATTTTCTGATTTACACTTTACTTCATCCGTTGCACACAGAAAGCGAGTTATTCAACTTGGTGAGCAACCAAGAAAAGTCTTTAATGTAGGCCCTATGGTTCTTGATAATTTTTTGGATCTTAAATTTTTGTCTAAAACTATTTTGAGAAAAAAATTAAAAATTTTAAGTGCAAAAAAAGATTTCCTTGTTTGCTTTCATCCAGAGACAATTGGAAATAAAAATAATTTAGAGACACTTAATAATTTAATTATGAAAATGAAAGACTTTAAAGACTATAACTTCATTTTTACAGCCTCAAATAACGATCCAGGAGGAGAAAAATTGAATTCAGCTATAAAGAAAAATGCGAAAATGTATGAAAATTTTTATTTCTTTGATTCACTAGGAAGTCAATTGTACTATTCGCTGCTTCATTCTTGTGATGGTCTTATTGGCAATTCTTCAAGTGGCATTATTGAAAGCCCTTTGTTTAAAAGATTCTCACTCAACATTGGAAGCAGACAAGAAGGAAGAGAAAAAACAAGATATACAATTGATTGCGGAACAAGTAAAGCTCAGATTCACAGGGGGCTTAAAAATCTATTTAGTAAATCTAATAAAGCAATCAAATCAAAAGCAAAATATGAAAGTCCATCAAAATTAATTGTAAATAAACTTAAAGAAAAGCTGTTTGGAGAGCTCAAAAAAAATAAGTCATTCCACGACCTTAAAACTTAATGAAAAAAAATAATATACTTAAGCTATGAAATTTGAAGGAAAAACTATAACAGCCGATACCACTATCTATGATGCTTTTAAAGTTCGAGCAGAAGCTGGGGTATCTCTAGTAGTTGTAGATGAAGAGTTCAAATTACTTGGAACTCTGAGTGATGGCGATCTTCGAAAGGCGATCCTTACAAAGAATAATTTATCAGACAACATAAGCAAAATTTATAATTCAAGCCCAATTGTTATTCATCAAAATAAATATTCAAAAAACTTTGCAAAAAATCAGCTCATTAAAAATAAGATTGATATGGTTCCAGTTATAGATCCAAGTAGAAAGCTAATAAATATTGTATATCTAAAAGACTATCTCTCAGATCCAGTAAGAGAAAAAATTAATATCCCATTAATAGTTATGGCAGGTGGTAAAGGAACTCGTCTTGCTCCTTTTACTGATATTCTTCCAAAACCATTAATTCCTGTTAATGGCAAAACAGTCATTGAAAGGATAATCGGAGGATTTACTGAATATGGCATTGAAGAAATTTCATTAGTTGTAAACTTTAAATCTGAAATATTAAAAGCATACTTCTCAGAACTTGAACCATCCTATAAAGTTAATTTTATCAATGAAAGAGAGCCTCTAGGCACTATTGGTGGCGTAAACTTAGTAGATCTTAACAATCATAAAACTTTCTTTTTAACTAATTGTGATATTTTGATTAACATAGACTATTCAGATTTATATCATCACCACAACAAATCAAATAATGATCTAACTTTAGTAGCTTCTACGAAACAATTCACAAACCCCTATGGAGTTTGCGACTTAGATGAAAATGGAAATCTAAAAAATATAATCGAAAAGCCGTCAAGCGAAAGCCTTGTAAATACTGGCTTATATGTTATCAATTCGTCAATACTAAATCTTATTCCAAACAACCAAGCATTCAATGCGACAGATTTGATTGAAGAATTACTCAAAGGCAAAAAAAGAGTTGGAATTTATCCTATAGATGAAACTCAATGGTCAGATGTGGGTCAATGGGATGAGTTTAGGAAAACAATTGAAAAAATCTAACCTAAAAGTAGTAATCATTGGCTTTGGCTCAATAGGCAGCAAACATCACTTTTATCTAAAGAACAGACCAGAAGTTGCCAAAATTGCAATTCTCTCTAGCAGATCTAGCAAAGAGCTTCCTGAGATGAAACTTGAAACATTTGAAGATGTAAAAAAATTTGATCCAGATGTTTTCTATATATGTAATCAAACCTCTAAGCATGAATTAGAGTTAAACAGAATTGAGAAAAACTTTTCCAAAAAAATTATTATCATTGAGAAGCCGCTTTCTAACAAACTCATGAACTTAGATTTATATAAGCTAAACAAGTATTTTGTTGGATACAATCTAAGATATCATCCTTTAATCGACTTTTTAAAGAATGATGTTGAGCTATCTGGCTTTGTCAAAGCTGAAATTTTAGTTCAAACAGATCTCAGAAAATGGAGAAAGACAGATTACAAATCTAGTTATAGTGCAAAATCTGACGAGGGTGGGGGTGTTGCTCTAGATTTAAGTCATGAAGTTGATTATTGCAGATATTTATTTGGAGAACTTGATAAAATATTTTCAGAGAAAAGAAAAATTTCCAACCTAGAAATAGATTCAGAGGATCAATTTAGTTTAATTGCACAGACCCATGATGAAGAGAGTTTATTGAATTTTAATTTTTCGTATTTTGCCCAAAAAGAAGAAAGAAGTATTAAAATTTTTTTTAATGATAAATTGCTTCTCTGTGATCTAATAAAGTCTTCAATAATTGAAATAAAAAATGGAGAAGAAAAATTGATTGAGCTTGATGCCTACGTCCAAGAGCGTACTTTAGAAAAACAGTTTATTGACATTATTACAAATGATATGCCTAAAGCAGCTACAATTACTGATGGGCAGAAAGTTTTGGAACTAGTTTTATGAAAAATAAGCAAATTCTATGTACTATTTGTGCAAGGGGTGGCTCAAAGGGCCTGCCTAATAAAAATTTATTAGAGATAGGTGATAAAAGTCTGATCGGACATACGTTAATTCAAGCTAAATTAATTAAAAATATTGATTGCATAATTGTTTCATCAGATTCAAGTAAAATTCTTGAAGAGGGAAAAATGTATGGTGCAGATATTCTTTTACAGAGAAGCACTGAACTTGCTTCTGACGATGCAGGAAAAATAGATGCAATAATTGATTGTGTTACTTATGCTGAAAGTAAGCTTAATAAAAATTTTGATTATGTCATAGATCTTGATGTCACATCTCCTCTTAGAAACGTAATTGATATTGAAAATTGCCTTGAATTCACTAAAAATGAGGTGTTTAAAAATCTTATAACTGTGACAAATTCAAAAAAAAATCCATACTTTAATCAGATTGAGATTACAAATGAGGGCCCGCAACTTGTAAAAAGTGGGCATAATATCAAGGGAAGGCAATCTGCACCAAGGGTTTATGATATGAATGCCTCAATATACGTTTGGTCTAAAGATTTTTTAATAAATGAAAAAACTCTATTTTCCAAAGATACTATTGTTTATGATATGCCTGAGGAAAGATCATTAGATATTGATAATGAGCTAGATTTTAAATTTGTGAAATACTTAATGGAAAATGAGCTTTAAAGAAAACATAAGTCTTGATGATAAAAAAGTTATCTTGTTGGGAGCTGGCCAGATTGGTTCTAAAGTTCTGGACTACATTAATGAATTTGATACAGAAGTGCTAATTATTGATTTAGAGAAGCCAGAGAATATTAAAGATGGCAATCAATTTAAGAACTTTGATTGTACAAAATTAGACAATATAGCAACTTCATTTGAAAAAGTGATGTTAGGGTTTGGAGTGCCTGACTTATTTATAAATGCTTCATATCCAAAAAATTCAAATTGGGCTAATTGTGATTTTAATAATCAAAACTCATTAGACACAATTGAGAACATAAACTTTCATTTAGGTTCGTATACTGTTTTATCAAAAATCATTTGTGAAAAAATGAAATCAGAAGATGTGAGAGGGTCAGTTGTTCTTTTAAATTCAATTTATGGAATTGTTGCTCAAGACGAAGAATTGTATACGGATGAAAAGATAAATATGAGCATGCCTTATCCGGTAATTAAATCAGGAATTGGTGGACTTACAAGACAACTAAGTTCTTATTATGGAAAATATGGCATAAGAATCAATTCAATTTGTTCTGGAGGCATAAAGGGTAAAGTTTCTGGTTCAGAAGCAGATATGGATAACAGTTTTGCTGAGAAGTACCTAAAAAAAGTCCCACTTAGAAGGATGGCGACAACTGATGATGTTGCAAATATGGTGTGTTTTCTTGGATCAGATGCATCGAGTTATGTCACCGGTCAAAACATTCCAGTTGATGGTGGGTATAGTGTTATATGACCGAAATACCAAAGTGGCTTATATCTGATCAGATAATCACAAACTCATTTCGAAACTTATCTATCGAAAGAGGCATCGGAATTCAGAGGATTATTTTCTTTTTAATTGCATTAATAGTGATGCCTCTTGCTTTTGTATTGTCAAACTTAGGGCTAGCAATTTATAGGTTCAGATTTGGAAATGTTCACAAAGATTTTAATCATCAAGACTTTCTTATTGGCAATGACTACGAGACTGACTATTTTTACTCAAAAAGAATTTTAAAAAATAAAGGAAGGAAATTTGAACAATTTAATCAGTTTGACCCATCAAATTTTGTTAATAGCGATATAGGCTTTTTTGATTATCAAACAATTTTAATTGAAGCATGCAAAGACCTTCTCAAAATCTCAAAAGTTGCTGGTTCAAGTGCAAAATTTTTAATACTTATTTCATCACTTAGGAATATATTATTTTACGTTATTTACAGAGCATTTTTTAAATACCATAAGAAAAGGGGCGTTAGTGATATTCATTTAATTTCTATGCCATTAAATCTTATGTGCGCAATTGAAAAGGAAGATCTTAAATGTAACGTCTATCTTCATGGACTATCAGTAAGAATTCTTCCACATCAAGTTCCTAATTTGACCAAACTATTTTTATTTTCAAGTGATGAAAAAAATTATTTTTCAAAATTTATTCCTGTTGAAAAAATTCAAATTTATGACACAAATAGAATCACAGATCATAATAATGTTGCCATTATATTGCTAAGGCAAACTCTACAATTTGATGAAAAAGCTGATGATAGTATGAATATGGTTGATATTAAAGCAGTGAAGACATTTGCAGATAAAAATAATCTAGAACTATACTTTAAGATTCATCCAAAAACCGAAGAAAATAAAATAAAAGATCTTTACAAGATTTTAAAGATTGAGGAAAACCAGCTTCTTTTAAACAGGACACCAGTTACAGAAAATATATTGGCACTTGAGCCAAAAATAATTTTTGGTTGGTTTTCTAGCGGTTTAGCGGAATCTTTGAATTATGATATTCTGCCCGTTGCAATAGAGGAAAAATCGAAATCAAAGAAAATAAATGAACTATCAAATTTTGATTATAAAAAAAGATGTTTGAGCTTTTATGATCAAGCAACAATACTTGAAAATGTGATTCAAGATAAAAATAAATTTAGAGAAACTATTAATTTTTTAAAGAATAATGAATAGAGAACCTAAGATATCAGTAATCATGTCAGTTTTTAATGGTTCAAAGTTTCTATCTGATGCAATTCAGAGCATTCTAAACCAAACTTTTAAAGAATTTGAATTTATTATTGTAGATGATGGGTCAACAGATAACAGTTTAAATATTATTAGATCTTTTGAATCTGCTGATTCCAGAATAAAAGTTATTTCTAAATTAAATGAGGGGCTTGCAAAATCATTGAATGCTGCAATAAGTGTTTCTAAAGGAAAATTCATAGCAAGGATGGATGCAGATGATATCAGCTACGAAAATAGACTTGAAAAACAGTACGAATATATGCAAAAAAATGAATCGATTGATTTATGTGGTTGCAGTATGGATATCATTGATGAACTTGGCAATGTAACTTCTGAAAAAATTCAGATCTCAAATATTGATGACATTCAAAGAAAAAGGTACTTTCAGTCGCCAATCCTGCATATTACATTCTTTGGAAAAAAATCATTTTTTGTTAAACATAATGGGTACAGAGAGCAATTTAAATATGCTCAAGATTATGACCTGGTTCTGAGAGGTATTAATGCAGGTGCCAAAATTTGTAATATAAAAGATAAATTGGTTCAGTATAGGGACTATCAACAAAAAATAGATCCAACAAAATTTATACAACAGTTTAGAATGACTGAACTTATAGTTAAGCTTTCTAAAGAAAGAGAGCTGCATAATAAGGAGGTATCAATTCTAAATTCTGAAATTCTTTCAACCTATAAAGTGAGTAAATTTGATATCTTTATTACAAAGATTTTTTTAAGTACATATTTTCTGAAACAGACATTTCTTAATGGCTTATTAAAAAGAATCGTTAATCTCTTTGTATTCGTTTTAAATGGTGACTTAAGACGGTTATTGATTCGTGATTTTAGAGCATATAAGTTATAATCCCGGAATGAGTAAATCATCAAGTCTAAAAAAAGACTTTTCAGCGAGAGCTTTATGGGTTAACTATAGATCCTCAGCAATATTTCCATTTTTTTTAGGTAAAAATGAGGACACTATTTTAGTCTTTCAAAACTATTGGCAATGGAAAAGCGAAATTGAAAATCTTATTGCAAATATATTTGTAAGAGATCTTAGCGGAAAGTTAATTCATTCTGAATCCTTACAAATTTACACTCATAACCAGATATCAATTAAAAATATTTTACCTAATGAGTTAAGTGTAGATAAAGGAACTATTGAAATTGAGGTAATTGGTAACAAAAATTTAGGATATCCCTTCCCAGCAATTCTTTGTTATTACAAATCAAAGGAACATATGAGTGTTGTTCATTCTGCGGGAAGGATACTAAATTCAAATGAAAATCATCAAACCAGCACCTGGAGAGAGTCTAACTTTCTAGCTATTTATAATGATAACTTGTCTCCTTTCATTTCAATTTTCAATGGGCAGGATAAAATGGATACAGAATTATCGATTAAGTTTCTCACATTGCCAGTAAAAGAGTTAATCTTAGAAAAAAAATTTCCCTTAAAATTAAATCCTTTCGGTTCAGAAGTATTTTATGCAAATGAATTTCTTAATGATTCTGAGAAGAAACTTATTAATGGAAAAAGATTTTTTATAGAGTTTGAGCATAAAAATAAAGGTATCTTTGGAAGATATGTTGTTGGAAATTATCTTGAAAAGGGAAATATGCACTTCTGTACACATTCATTTATGTCAGTAGCTGAAAGTGGAGATATTATTAAGAGTTCTGAAGAAAATCCAGTTACATCATTCTTGCCAGCATTTAATAAAAAACCTTTGAACTTAAAATTAATTTCGTATCCTACAAACATAAAGAGCAATGTAATTTTTAAATCTAAAGAGTCGAATCTTGATGAGACCATTAAGCAAGATACAGATAATATTTTTAATTTCAATTCCGGAGAAGAAGCTTTTGAGGGAGAAATTAAAGAAAATAAATTTGTAAAATACTACTCAACAGATGACTGCCCAGCAAGACTTAATATCAGCTATAACTTCTCACTTCCTAACTCCCAACACCCTACAGATATAGCTACAGGATTTAAAGGGAATGTTTATCCAAAAAAATCCAATCACTGGGGCTCAATAGTAAATCTTAATGATTGGAAGACAATGTTTTTTATAAGAAACTGTTCTCATAATCCAAAAAAAACTGAAAGTGGTGATTTGGATTTTACCTTTTTTGATAATAGTAATTCGGTGGAAGAACATGTTCACGTAAAATCTGAAACTTGTACCATTCTTGAAGTTGAAACAAAAAATAATTTTTCTGATTTTATTTCCTGGAAATGTAACTCAACTGTTGGAACAATTGAAATATTTTGGGTTTGCTTCAATGAAAAAACTGGGGCAATCTGTGGTGACCATTCTTTCTAAATGGAGGCTGAGAACGGAATCGAACCGATGTACACGGAGTTGCAGTCCGCTGCATAACCACTCTGCCACTCAGCCAGTTAAATACTAGAAGCTTTTCCTTTATCTAAGAAAATTGTTTTATCAAACTTTTCGACAATCTCTCTTCTGTGAGTAACACATAGGATAGTAATATCTTGTAAATTTTCCAGTAAATTCTTAATTTCTATTTCTGACTTTTTATCGAGTGAACTAGTAGGCTCGTCTAAAATTAGAATATTTGGATTTTTGCCAAGCGCTCTTGCTAAACATAATCGTTGTATTTGACCTCCAGAAAGTACGTCTCCTATGTTACCTATTTCAGTATCAAGTCCATCTTCAAGCTTATTCATAAAGCTTAAACAATCTGTTCTCTTAAGAATCTCCATAATATCATCATCAGAGATATCCTCTTTTGACCACTTAAAGTTTTCTCTGATAGTTCCTGGAATGAGAGTAGGTTTTTGTGGCACATATCCCATAATTTTTCTTATGGAGCCTGAAGATACTTCTTCGATATTTTTTTTATCAATTAAAATATCACCCTCGCAAGGTTTTTGAAAACCCATTAACAAATCAATAATTGTTGACTTACCTGCACCAGATTCACCGATAATAGCAACTTTTTCTCCCTTTTTAATATTGAATGTTGCTTCATTTAATACAATATTCTTTGAATCATAGGAGAAGGAAACCTTATCAAAACTTATCACCTTCTCAAGCCTGTCCAATTTTTCTCCTTTCATTCTCTCTTTGTTTTGATTAAGAAAAGAGTGAATTTCAAAAAACTGTCTGTATGAGGGAATGTAACCATAATATTGATTTAAAGACGTAAAAAAGATGTTCAAAAATAACCCAAGACGATTTGCTGAAAACATAAAAGCGACAAGAAGAGGAATTCCTAGATCAAGGTAATTTTGTGAATAATAAGCAATTACAACAATGATTATAAAAATTAATGGCTCAGTTAGTGTTGCATTTACAGATGATGTCAAAGAGGATCTAAATATTGAGTCACGTAATCCTGAAATATTTCCATCTAGATTTTTAATAGATCTATCCTCGTTTCCAAATCCTTTGACAAGCTTTATATTGGATAGAATGTTATAAGTGTTGTCACCAAGAAAATTTAAATTATTAACATATTTCTTTTGATAATAAGTTTTTAAACTATTAGCTAGCCAGGTTATTGGAAAAAATAAAAGTAAACCCAAAGCTGCCATAAGAAGTGATAATGCTGGGGATATAACAAACATCGTAGATGCAAAAGCTACAACAGTTACAAATGAAAAAACTACTTTCATCAGAGCGTCCATGCCAGCACTCATTTTTTGAGTTTCATTTGTTAAGGTGTTTGAAAGCTTTCCATAGCTATTCTTTTCAAATGAAGGGATTTTTGCTCTAACAACTACAGAAAAGAAATCGACGGAAAATATTTTTAAATAATCGTAAATTGTTTTAAATCGAAAATAATTCTCTAAGAAATTTATAAAAACCCTCAAAAGAATAACCACAACAAGCGTAGCGCCTAAGGATATCATGGAAACAGAGAAACCTATTGAGTTGATAAAATCAAAAATTATCCTACTTACTGTACTTAGTTCATCTCTTGCTGTCTGTGATACGTAGTCAACAATTGGTATTATTCCAAATACAGTCGTTGCTTGAAGCAATGCAGATAATGACATCAAGAAGAATACAATGAATAATGAGAACCTTGAGGATTTTACAAAACCCCAAAAGAATCCACTGAAAGAATCAAATTTAATAAAATACTCCGTACTTAATAAGAGTAGCTATCTTCTTTAAATGGGCCATCTTTATCAACCCCTATATATTCAGCCTGTTCATTTGTTAATTTAGTCATTGTGCCACCAAATCCCTTGACCATCAATTCAGCTACCTCTTCGTCTAATTTCTTAGGAAGAACTTTCACATACAGGCTTTCGTTTTTTTCAGCTGGATCAAGATCAGCAAATTTTTCTTTGAATAGGTGAATTTGTGCTAAAACCTGATTACAAAAAGATCCATCCATGACTCTGCTTGGATGTCCAGTAGCAACAGCTAGATTTACCAGTCTACCCTCAGCTAAAAGTAACAGGTAATCATTTTCACCTCTAATTATTTTGTGAACGCCAGGTTTTATTTCAAGCCATTCATACTTTTTAAGATATTCCACGTCAATTTCATTATCAAAATGGCCTATATTACACACAACACAAGAAGATTTTAGTTCGTCAAGAACATACTTATCTAAAACATTAACGTTCCCTGTTGTTGTGACAACTAAATCGTACCTTTTAAGTAAATCGCTGTTAATATTTTTACCATCTTTCGTAACAACTCCTTGTTTATATGCTGAGACCACCTCAAAACCATCGAAACAAGCTTGCATTGCACAAATCGGATCGACCTCTGTAACATCAACAATCATTTTCTGCTGTTTTAGGCTATCCGCTGAACCTTTTCCAACATCACCATAGCCAATAACTAAAGCTTTTTTTCCAGATAGAAGCATGTCTGTTGCTCTCTTGATAGCATCATCCAAACTATGCCTACATCCATACTTATTATCATTTTTTGATTTTGTAATTGAATCGTTAACATTAATAGCAGGCACCTTCAAAGTTCCTGAAGATAGCATCTCTTTGAGCCTATGAACACCAGTTGTTGTTTCCTCGGATACTCCATGTATAGTTTTAAGCATATCTGGGTATTCATTGTGTATCTTAGCGGTCAAATCTCCCCCATCATCAAGAATCATATTTGCATCCCAAGGTTTTCCATCTTTGCATATTGTTTGATCTAAACACCATTCGTATTCTTCTTCCGTCTCACCCTTCCATGCAAATACCGGTATCCCTTGATCAGCTAGTGCTGCAGCAGCATGATCTTGTGTTGAAAAAATATTACATGATGACCATCTTACCTCTGCACCTAAATCAATAAGTGTTTCAACTAGGACAGCAGTTTGTATGGTCATATGAATACATCCAACAATTTTTGCGCCTTTTAGGGGTTGCTCTGATCTGTATCTGTCTCTTAACTGCATAAGAGAGGGCATTTCATCCTGTGCAAGAAGAATCTCCTGCCTTCCAAATTCTGCTAATTTAATATCTTTTACTTTATAGTCGCTCATAATTTTTTAACTTTTTCCCATGTAAATGAATCTTCTTTCCTTCCAAAATGACCATACGATGCTGTTGGCTGATATATCGGAGAAAGTAATTTTAAGTCATTTATTAGACCTTTTGGTGTTAAATCGAAATTTTTATCAATAATTTTATTAATTTCCTTGACTGGAATTCTTTCTGACTCAAAAGTATTCACATAAACAGAAACTGGTTTTGAAATTCCAATAGCATACGCGACTTGAATCTCACAATATTCACACAAATCTGCTGCTACAATACTTTTTGCAATATGTCTTGCGGCGTATGCCGCCGAGCGATCTACTTTAGAGGGATCTTTGCCTGAAAAAGCACCACCTCCATGTCTTGCCATGCCGCCGTAAGTGTCAACAATTATCTTTCTCCCTGTCAATCCACAATCACCTACAGGTCCTCCAATTACAAATGCTCCAGTTGGATTAACGAAAAAATTTGTACTTGAATCAATTAATGATTCTGGAAGTGTTGTCATTATAATATTCGATATCACAAATTCTCTTATTTCGTCCTGGGAAATTTCCGGTGAATGTTGAGTAGAAATCACTACAGAATCAATTCTTTTTGCCCTGAAGTTGTCATCATATTCAACAGAAACTTGTGACTTAACATCTGGTCTTAGCCAAGAAGTTCCAGAATTTCTAAGATCTGCTTGTTTTTTGACTAATAAATGCGATAAGTGAATTGGTAAAGGCATCAAAACATCTGTTTCCTTGCATGCATAACCAAACATAAGGCCCTGATCGCCAGCTCCTTGTTCTTTGTCTAGACCTTTTCCTTCATCTACTCCTTGAGCAATATCAGGAGACTGTTTAGAAAGGAAATTAAAAAAATTTAAATTATTTCCATTGAATCCAAGCTCATCGTCATTGTAGCCAATCTCATTAACCACTTTTCTTGCAACTGCTTCAAAGTCTACCTCAGCAACTGTTGATATTTCTCCTGCTAGAAAAAGATTGTTATCTTTTACCATGGTTTCACAAGCAACTCTTGAATTCTTATCCTGTTCTAAACAAGCATCAAGAACTGCATCTGAAACTTGATCACAAACTTTATCTGGGTGCCCTTCTCCCACGGATTCTGATGTAAAAATATATGACATTTTGTCTCCTAACTATTTATAAATTTTTCCAGTTCATGTTTGTATTCTTTCGTTAAATACAAAAAACTATCATGCCCTCTAGTACCTTTAAGGTCTTTATGTTCAGAATTAACTCCTTTCATCTTTAAAAGTTTGTGAAATTCTAGCATATCCTTTGTTGGAAATAGCAGATCATCATCAAAACTTAGCAATAAAACTTTACTTGAAATATTATCTATTTTTGTCTCATCAAAATAAAAATTATCCATTGCTTTAGTCATTAAAAAAAAAGTATATTTGTCAAACCGTTTTACAAACTTTTCGCCATGATAAGAAAGATAATTTTCAGACTCATAAATAATGTCATCTGAAATTTTTGTTTCTAGGCTTTCCCGATTGTATTGGAATCTCTCTTTCAGAAAATCATTTGAAATGTAGCTAACATGGGATAGCATTCTTGCCACTTTTAGAGCATCAGAATTTTTGCCAAGTTTCAAAATTGACCTCTGCACATGATTCAATAAGATATTTATTTGTCTTGGTTTGTGTGTAGCGCCAATAATTATTCCTTTTCTAACATCAATATCTTTTTTTGAAATTATATCCATAACTTGCATTCCTCCAAGGCTTGATCCAACTGCCAAATTAATAATGGATATATTCAATGAGAATAAAAGTCGAAAAATTGCTTGATTCCAGTCTTTAACTGATATTTCAGGGAAGTTTTTGCCATATGGTTTATTTGTTGATTTATTTAGGCTAGAAGGTCCAGTGCTTCCAAAACAACTTCCAAGATTATTTATGCAAATAATATAATTTTTATTAGTATCAAACACCTTATTTGGTCCGATAAAACTATCCCACCAACCAACATTCTCATCACGATCAAGTTTTCCAGCAGCATGGTGACTTCCAGAGAAAGCATGAAAAATTAAGATTACATTATCTTTTGAATGATTTAGCTTGCCATATGTATCATAAATTAAATCAAAAGATTCTAGAGCCGTTCCCGACTCTAGAATTAAAGGCTGGGAACTTGAAAAGATCTCTCTTTGATGATTCATCAAAAAGAAGTTATCTTTTAAGCCTTTTCTAACGCTTGTTCAATATCTGCAATAATGTCATCAACATGCTCAATGCCAATTGATAGCCTTACAAATCCTGGAGTCACTCCAGCATCTGAAAGCTCATCTTCAGATAATTGACTATGCGTTGTACTAGCAGGATGAATTGCTAGTGATTTTGAGTCTCCTATATTAGCTACATGATAAAGGAGCTCTAAAGCATTTATAAATTTCTTTCCAGCATCTCTGCCGCCAACAATTTCGAATCCCATAAGGCCACCATTGCCTCCATTCAAGTATTTTTTTGCTCTGTCAACAGCAACTTCAGAAGGGTAAATTACCTTTTCAACTTTTTTATGATTCTTGAGAAATTCAGCAACTTTTTCTGCGTTCTTTGAATGTTCTCTCATTCTTAAAGGCAATGTTTCCATTCCTGTGAGAAACATAAATGCATTAAATGGGCTCATTGCTGCACCCATATCTCTCAAAAGCGTTACCCTTGCTTTGAGTATATAAGCAATTGGGCCTAGAGGCTTTACTGCTTCTGTCCAAACAGCTCCTGCATAAGAAGGATCTGGTGTATTTAGTTTTGGTTGTCTTTCAGGAAATTTTTCCCATTCAAAATTTCCACTGTCAACTAGGATTCCACCAATCGAATTTCCGTGACCACCAATGTACTTCGTTGTTGAATGTAGCAAAACGCTGACACCATGATCAAACGGCTTACATATTACCGGAGCTGCAGTATTATCAACTATAAGAGGTATGCCTAATGGTTTACCTAAGTCAGCTACTTCTTTTAGGGGAAAAACCTCAAAACTTGGATTTGGAAGAACCTCTCCATAATAAGCCCTAGTTTTATCATCAGTTGCCTTTAAAAAATTCTCTGGGTCAGTTGGATCAACAAATCTAACCTCAATGCCCATATCTTTCAGTGGGTTCTTGAATTGATTGTATGTTCCTCCGTATAAGTGGGATGAAGCGACAAAGTTATCGCCTGCCTGACAAATATTCTGAATTGCGTATGCTGAAGCTGCTTGGCCAGATGCTAAGGCTAGAGCCCCAACACCACCCTCCAATGCAGCAACTCTTTCTTCAAGAACTGCATTAGTAGGATTCATTATTCTTGAATAAATATTTCCCAACTCTGAAAGTGCAAACAAATTGGCTGCATGATCCGCATCATCAAATTGATAACTAGATGTTGCATGAATAGGCACAGCAACCGAATTGGTAGACTCGTCTTTTCTCCATCCAGCATGAAGAGAAATTGTTTCTGGATTTTTTGATTTAGTCATTATTTTCTCCTAGCCGAATGCTTGGAGGGTTAACTATTTAGCAGTTTATGCCTGCAAGCGTTACAAATCGGCAATTTATGAATATATACTAACTCCATAAATACTTAAGATCAATTATTAGGTTTAATTGATACGATTCAAGTGGTCCGCAAGACGCATTCCTAATGCCACAATTGTGAGGGTAGGATTAGAACTTCCTGAGTGTTGAAATACAGATGAACTACATATATAAATACCTTCGGAATCTATAACTTTCAAATTTGAATCAATAACACTATTGCTTAGATTATTTGATAGAGGTATTCCACCTAAGTGATGGCTTGAATCTTGAAATGCATGATCTCTGAAGTTTATTGACTTGAATTCATCAGCAACATTATCTGAAAATTGCTCAACAAGTTTTTCGTGAAGGATTTCTAGATTTTTGTAATCTTCCTCTGAAAGATTTACTTCACTATTTATTAAACTTCCTCCAGTAAATATTTTATTTTTTGCATTAGGAACCATCTCGCAGAAGTATTCTAAATTATAATTTTCGATTTTTTCTTTGAATAAGCCTGCCCTACATCCAATATGAAAAATAATTTTAAGAAGTGCTAATAAATTTAATCCATTTTTTTTCATATATTCACTGAGAATTATTAGGGTTTTGCGCTTGTTAAAGTAAATGTCAGTTGCACAAATAAATTCTTTCTTATATTCATCTTTTGACACAGGATGAAAAGTAAAATAGGTATTTTTCAGTCTAAATTTTTTTTGAAGATCCTCTGAAAGACTATAACCATAGAAATTTGAATCATTTTTATTTCTCAAAGTGAATGGGGAAGATGATGGAATTGAAGTAAAAAAATTATTGAATGTGATTTTAGGGTGATTCATATAATTTTTTGAGATGATATGAGACTTATCGTTATTTAAAAAACCCTTTTCAAACGACGTCTTCAATAAAAGAGATGAGTGTAAGCCTCCATTAGCAAGAATTATTTTTTTAAAATATATTTTCTCTTGAAATCTATTGGAAAATACAACGAGCAAAAAAGCTCCGTCTTTATCTTCTCCAACGGCATTTACTTTTGATTCAGTAATGATTTGAATATCATGTTTATTAAATAGTTTTTCTGCTCTTAGAGGTTTCGCTTGCTCAGGTAATACCCGTTCTTTAAAATCATTTATATTTCTTTCAATTTGTTTATACTTTCTAAAACCAAAGAACCCCCAAGATTTCTTATAATATTTACTTCTCAAATCATCATAAATTTTTAAGGCCTCATAGTTTTCACCACAAAACTCATCACGATTCATCTCTGATAGTCGTCCAGTCCATGTGTTTGAGGCACCTCCAATTGATTCCTCAATTGAATTCTCTTTTAATTTAAATGTTCCATTATTTTTTACCTTAAGGCCGTTTAGGATTGATGGATCAAAATTACAACCTTTTTCAAAAACGATGATATTTTTAGATTCCAATCCCTCTACTAATGACAATGAAGCAAAACTTGAACCAATAACTGCATAAGATTGTTTTAATTTATGTGAATCACAAAATTTTAAATACTCTTCTTTATTTATAAACTTATTAAGATTTGCCATAAGTTTTGAGCAGCTGAAGAGCTATTGAAGTTTTATAAAAAGTGACATCAAAGAAAAAATTTAGTCGATTGATTATTGCAAAAACCAAACTATCATAAGCACCATCAAGAAAGGAATAATCCTGCTCTTCATTATTAAATTTTATTTGCAGGGACAAAATTTTTTCAATATTTTCGTAGTGGTTAAATTCTGTATCTATGGAGTGTTGAATGCTTTGGATTACCACATTGCTTCTTTCGTTAGTTGAATACTTATAAGTTAATTTTTTTTCTTCTAAAGTTCGATGAATAATAATTTCACCCTCTTTAGGCGTTCCAAAGCCTCCAGATATGTCTTTGATGGCTCCCCTTTGGAATTTAAATATTGTTGAACAATTATCATAATCTTTAGGGTTAATAATGCTCATTTTCTTACCGCTAAAGTTGAAAAAGAAGTTACCCCCTTTTTTATAACCAAAAGATAAAGCTCTTTGAAAAATTTTTCTTGATAATGCCAAGGAATGATATGAGTAGCCTGAATTTTGAAAAATAATCTCATTTAAATCTCCAAAGTTATGTTCGTGTGCAATTTTATTTACGATAGAAGAAGCAGGCTTACTAATCCAATCCTCTGTTACAAGTGCTTTTTTAAATTTTTTTTGTAACTTTAGTAATCTCATGTTCTTAAGTCCTCCAAAAAAAGGCGTATCTAAAAATAAAATAATATTTTTAGAGTGTTTTTCGTCAATACTCAACAAATACTCGTAAGCTTTATCAGAGGGAATTGCTACACATATTCTAGAAACACTTTCTGGTAAATTTTTAAGGCTTTGAAGATTAGAGCATCCAGTAAAATCACAAAGCGCCCTTACTTTTTTTGGATCTCTTCCATGAATAAAGATTGTTTGATTGAATTTTCTGAGTGCAGGGATAAGAGTGTTTCTCACCCTGTTTCCATTCCCTAAAATCAAGGTATCCATATCAATTATTTTAAATCATCATTTGAAAAGTACTTGAACCTTTCAATGTCTTCTTCTGTGGTCTTTTCACCATACTGAATTTCAAGAATTTTGCACTCTTCTTTGTATGGGTTAAAAATTTGGTGCCACTCTGAGCGTTTGACAGAAAAAATATCGTCTTTTTTTAAAAGAATTTCGTCAAAATTTTTAGGGGAATTTACAGAAAAATTAACTTTGCATTTACCAGATGAAATAAACCATATCTCATCTCTCAATGTATGTCTTTGCATGCTCATGCCCTTGCTTGGAAGAATTATAAGTTCTTTTAATTTCACTTTAGAATCTGAAAATAGAGTATAAAAACTACCCCAAACTCTTTCCTCCGAATCATATTTCCAATCTTTTAAAATCCAGCTACTAGAATTATCTTTGTTCTTTCCTCCTACCCCAAATTTAAATTCGATACCTTCAACCTCCATTTCAGGTATATTATCTTTTTTTCTATCTCCACCATTGCAGAATATTATAGTGTCATTTGGATATTCTGATTTGATGATTTCTAATCCATTTATGCAACTCCCTGCTTGGTCATCTTTAAAACCAATAACCCTATCTACACCTTTAATGCTCTCAAGTATTTTTTTTCTTTCTGAAAAAGGCATAAATGGTTTTCCTTTTTTGTCCTTCAACCAGTTATCGCTGTTAAGTATGACAATTAAAAAATCACCTTCCTTTTTAGCTGCCGTAATATAATTAATGTGGCCGGAATGAACGGGATCAAATCCTCCACTTACCACAGAGATTTTCATTTTATAATCCTTCGATTTTTATTCCATCAGTGGACATGGAAATTTTCATTATTTTATCCATTACTTTGTCAACCTCATTATCAGTAAGGCTTTTATTATCCGATTGAAATTTAAAGCGAAAGCCCACTTTAAGAATGTTCAATTTTTTATTTTCAAAGAAGTCAAAAATGAATGTCTCACTAACAATTAGTGATTTTGAGCAAATTTTTTCTATCTTTTGATTCAAATTGTCTATTAGGTCAAGAGAATCCATTGAGAATGAGAGATCTCTAAAAACTGCAGGATATTCAGAAACTGGTTTTGACTTAATTTCAGGTAACCCAATATTGGTTATATCTATTTCAAAACTGTACACGGATGATTTAGATTTGGAATTAACGAATTTATTAGATAATTTTCCAATTGCGCCAAGCTTTTTTCCATTCAGACTGACCGACTCGACAAAGTCATAATTTTCTCTCTTCTCTTGAGTAAAATTTATTTCTGATCTAAGAGTCTCACCAATCATTGTAATTAGAATTCCTTTTAAATATGGGTAGTCTAATTTTGAGCTAAATTCTTTATAATTTTTACCCTCACGCCCGTTAACTATTACGCCAATTGATCTTTCTCTTCCTGTTTTTGTATAAACGTCTGAAATTTCAAACATTTTGATGGAGTCTTTTTGTCTATTTTGATTATAAACAACGTTGGCCGCCAATGATTTTGTAATACAAACTCTAATTTTAGATCTTTGTTTATCTAGTGGATTATCCACAATGTTAGCTGTTTTATTTTCAGTATCATTAAATGGGAAGTTAATTACTTCAAAAAATCCCTCATTTATAAGAAAATTTCTACACGTCTCTTCAAAAGAATTTTCCATCGGTTTAACATTGATAGGAAGCATTAGTGGTAGAGCATCGATATTGTTATAACCAATTACTCTGGTGATCTCTTCTGCTAAATCATTAGCTTGATCAATATCAGATCTGTGGCTAGGAATAACCAAAGAATTTTTTTGTTTCTCAAACCCAAGAGCTTTCAGAATTTTTACTTGTTTATCTTCTTTGATTTGTACTCCTATAATTTCATTTACTCTCTTTGATGAAAATTTCATTTTTTGTCTTACTTTTTTCTTAAGGCTTTGATTGATTGCTATAGATTTAATCTCAGCATGTTCCTTAACAATTGTTATAAATCTTCTCAGGACCATTTCTTGGCACAGAAAGTCAACACCCCTTTCAAACTTATATGCTGCATCTGAATTTATATTATATTTTCTTGCTTTGCCTAATATTTCTTCAGGTTTAAAGTAAGCGCACTCAACCCAAACCTTTGTTGTCAGATTACTACAACTTGTAGTCTCGCCACCCATTACACCGGCTAAACTTATAGTTTTACCATCAAGTGTGAAGACAAGGTTTCGACCCTTCAATTCAATTTCATCTCCTAAAAGAGTTTTAAATTTCTCATTTTTGTTTCTTTTTTCTAATTTAAAATTGCCATCCATTTTAGACGCATCAAAACAGTGCGTTGGCTGCCCTGTTTCGTATGCCAAGTAATTAGATATATCGGTAAAAAAATTGTTTTTGTTAATTCCTAGATCCTTAAAGTAATTTTCAAGATAATCTTTGTATTTTCGAACTTTTCCTTTAATTTCTATTTCAAGAAAGGAGATATTTGGACAAATGTCCTCTGATTCATTTTTTAGTTTAGGATCAAATTTTTTGATTGATCCCGAATGGAATTTTGTAATATTTTTTATGGGATAAAAAAAGTTGAGATCTCTAGCAATTCCATTCAAAGATAAACAGTCACCTCTATTGGGAGTTATTTCTAAATCAAAAATATTATTTTCTATCTCATGTTCATGACCAAGCTGAAATAACAAATCAGAAATTTCTTTCTTAGAAGGTTTTGCTTTGAATAACTTTGCTAAATGTGAATAGGATATCTTCATTTAAACTGCCTTAAAAAATCTAAGTTAGACTTATAAAAGTCTCTAATATCGCTAACTCCATATTTAAGCATTGCAATTCGTTCAATTCCTAAACCAAACGCAAGTCCAGAATATTTTGTTGTATCTATTGAACAATTCTTAAGTACCTTTGGATTTACTATGCCGCAACCAAGAATCTCAAGCCATTTTTCTCCAAAAAGTACATCAACTTCAGCGGAAGGTTCTGTGAATGGAAAAAATGATGGTCTAAAACGTAATTTAATTTCATCGCCAAATAGTGAGAAACATATTTTATATATAAGATCTTTGAGTTGTGCAAAATTTACATTCTCATCTACATAAATTCCTTCTATTTGATGGAACATTGGTAAGTGTGTTGAATCATCATCTTTTCTGTAAACTTTGCCTGGAGAGATAAAAGCTATTGGCATTTTATTTGAGAGCATACATCTAACCTGAACTGGTGATGTATGTGTTCTAAGAACACTCTTCTTATTATTTACATAAAAAGTATCATGCATTTCTCTAGCTGGATGTGTTGCAGGTATATTAAGCATGTCAAAATTATATTCCTCACTTTCAATCTCTGGCCCCTCTGCAATTTCAAATCCAAAAGAACATAGAAGTTTTTCTAAAGAGGATTTAACTTTGTTAATTGGATGTATAGATCCAATTTCCTTATTTTTTGAGGGTAAATAAATTTCTTTTGATGACATTTAATCTATAGCAGTTTTGACAACTTTCTCAAAAGTTGCTTTATCCTGTATAGCTAACTCTGACAACATCTTTCTGTCAAGTTTTATGCCCTTTTGATTTAAACCAAAAATAAACTTTGAGTATGAGTAGCCCAGATTTCTAACTTCTGCATTTATTCTTGTAATCCATAACCTTCTGAAATCTCTTTTTCTATTTTTTCTGTCTCTATAAGCGTACTGAAGAGATTTAATTAGAGACTGTTTTGCTGTCTTGAATAATCTTGATCTTGCTCCGTAATGACCTTTTGTTTTTGCAACAACGGTTTTATGTTTTTTTGCAGCTAGGTTTCCTTTAGTAGTTCTCGGCATTTAGGCCTCCAATAATTTCTTTACCACTTTGAGATTGGCTCCTTCAAGATTTGATAAGCCTCGTAAATGTCTCTTCTTTTTAGTTTTGTGCTTCGACAAAATATGATTTCTCCCAGCTGATCTCATTTTGAGGCCAGAGCCGGTTGATTTAAATCTCTTTTTTGCACCAGAGTGGTTTTTTAATTTACTCATTTTATCTTTTTTGGAGCCAATAAAGCACTGTATGTTCTGTTTTCAAATTTCGGCTCCGCTAATACAGATGCAATATCTTCGGTTTCTTTAATGATGCTGTCAAGTAATGTTTTACCAAAACTTGTATTTCCAAGCTCCCTACCTCTAAAGGTTATAGAAACTTTTACATTTGCCTTTCGCTCAATGAACGACACGATTTTTTTTAGTTTTACATTTATATCGCCTTTATCTATATTTGGTCGCATTTTAATTTCTTTTTGCTCTAATCTTTTCTGGTTTTTTTTGGCGGCTGACTGCTTTTTCTTTTGATCAAATTTATATTTTCCATAGTCAATAATTTTTGCAACACATGGCTCTTTGTCAAAAGTGATCTGCAATATATCTAAGCCCCTTTCTTTAGCTAGATCAACAGCATCTGATTTTGAGTAATTCCCAAGCTTTTCCCCGGTTTCAGAAATCACTGTTAACTTCTCAGCTTTCATGAATTGGTTTATTGGAGCCTGAGGAGGCCTTCTTCTTTGCGGTCTCAAATTAATTTAAATGGTTATAGAAGTGCATGATTAGCACATTAAGGATTGATGTTTACTTGCCATAGAATGCAGATATTAAATGATTACAGGATTTTATCAAGATTTTTTATCCCAAAGAGTATCGGGATTTCTCATAGTTTTTAATTCAATTATGTTATTAAATGGATCACATAGAAACATCGTTTCTTGCTCTGGTGGTCTTCCTTTAAAGCGTACAAAAGGCTTCAGCAATACTTTTGTCTTGCTCTTCTCAACTCTTTCTTTTAATTTATTAAATACATTTTGGTCTAGATGAACTCCGAAGTGGGGTACCGGAATATCACACATATCGACAATTTTTGTAACTCCTAGTTTAGATTTTTTTAGTTCTGGAAATTCATGCAAAGTTAGCTCATTTCCAAAAAAGTTTATATCCACCCAGTCAGATTCAGCTCTCCCCTCATCGCAACCCAAAACGTCACAATAAAATTTTTTCGCTTCATTAATGCAGGGTACTTTAAAAGCTAAATGAAATTTTGAATACATTTGTCAATTATACATTTCCTTAAGTAAATCTTGTATCTTTTTGACCTTTAAGTTATCCAAATTTAGTCTTTTTGAGGCCTTGATATCGCTCTCCTTCGAAAGCTCTTCAAGTGATTGATATTCTTTATAAATTTTACTTATTGTTTTTGGCCCAACACCTGAAATATCTTGTAAAAAATGTTGTGTTAGATTTTTTCTCTTAGTTGAACGAAAATTTTTGATTGCAAATCTATGTGCTTCATCCCTTACATCTAGGAAGATTTTTGAAATTAAATTATTTGTCCTAAATTCAATTCTTTTATCTTCATAAAATAAATTTTCAATGCCATATTTTCTCTTTTCACCTTTTCCAACTGAAACAAATTTAGCTTTTATATTTTTAAGATTCTTCTTGATGTAATTTAAATGTGTTTGGCCACCATCTATCAGAATTAAATTCACATTAAAATTATTCTTAAGATACTTCTTAATACCAAATAATAATGCTTCTAAATCTGAGCTCGAGTTTTTTATTGGTACCCTAAAATATCTATATTTTGATTTGTCTGGGCCTGAAGCATTAAAAAATACACAAGATACTGTCTGTATATCACCTGCGCCACCACTTACATCAAAACCAACAATCCCCATGTTATTTGTATCTAAATTTAAGTTATTTTTAATAAATTCCATTGATGATTCATATTTCATGCTTCTCTGCAATCTCAAGCTTAGAAGATTGCGAGCGTTTCTATTTGCCATTTCAGCCCATTTAATCTTTTTGCCGCCCATAGGTTTTGTAAAGGTAATGTGTGGAAAAAACGGTGAATTAATTTCATCTCCATCGAATACAATTTCTTTAATTTGTGGATTTGCAAGAACTAGACGACTTATAAATTCTTCAGTTATTTCTTTTGCATTTTTTTCTAGTTTATTTTTGAAGGAATATTTTTTTATGTTTGAGAAGGAGTTTTTAAGAACATCTATTACAACAAATGAAACTTCCTCGCCTTCACAAGCCATACCAATTACCTTTATTTGATCCCCTCCAGAAAAAATAATTTGAGTTTCCTCAACTTTTTTTATGGCCTCTATTTTCTTTTTAATTTCTCCCGCTTTTTCAAAATTTTCAATTTGTGAGTTAAAGTTCATTTCAGATCTCAATTTTGAAATTATCTTAGAAAAATTCCCCTTTAGAGCTTCTTTTGCTCCGATTACATCTTGTTCATAATCTGGTTTTTCAATCAGACCAACACATGGACCGGAACATTTTCCTATTTGATATTGAAGGCAGGCCCTTGATCTATTGGAGAAAAAAACATCATTACATGTCCTTAAGTTAAATATATTTTGTATTTCGCTTATTGCTAATCTTGTTGCGCTTGCACTAGTAAAGGGACCAAAAAGATTCTTTTCAGATTTTCTTGTTCTCTTAAAATTTATCGAAGGATAATCATGTTTTTCCGAAAGCTCTATGTAGGGGAATGATTTATCATCTCTTAAAAGAATATTAAAGGGCGGTTGTTCTGTTTTTATTAGATTCTGTTCCAGCAGTAAAGCTTCTGTTTCGTTGTTTGTGGTCAGAAAGTCAACATCCTCTATTCTCTCAACCAACTTATTTGTTTTATATTCCTTTAATGAATTTCGAAAGTAACTTTGAACTCTTTTTCTAAGATTTTTGGCCTTACCAATATATAGGATTTTTTTATTCCCAAAAAATCTATAAACACCTGAAGTTTCTGGAAAAGATTTTACTTTTTCTGAAATTTTAATACTCATTTGTAATATTTTTGTGTATTTAGTTTACCCAACTCTACTCCCCATTGATCAAAAGCATTTATATTCCAAAATAAACTGTTAAGGATTGTTTTGTTTTCCCATGTAGCCATTAAGCTTCCAATAGAGATTGGAGAAATCTTATCTAAAGTAATTAATGTTGGTGTTCTATATTTTGTTCTTTTGTAATCATCAACTCCAATTTCTGATCCAATAATAAGAGATTCAGACTGTCCTTTAAACTGATAGAAATTTAAGGATTCTGATATTGACGCAATTATGTAAATGTTAAAATCCTTCGTTCCCTGATAAATCAATTGATAAAAGGAATGTTGAGACTCAGGTCCATATCCACCCCAAATAATAGGGCAAGTATCTACATCTATTTCTTCATTATCTTGATTGATAGATTTTCCATTTGACTCCATTTCAAGTTGTTGAACATACTTTGAAAAACTTCTTAACTTCCAATCATAGTTTAAAACTAATGTAGTCTGATTATTTAAAATATTATTGTTATAAATATCCTGGCAAGACAACATAAAGCTTGGACTTGTTGTTTTATTCTCAAGTAGATCTTGATCTGCTTTCATACCGCCCTCAAGAAATGATTTATACTTCATTTCGCCCTCAAAAATTGCTAAAAGTATTGATATTGGGGACCAAGATGAAAACCTTCCTCCTGTTGATCGATCAAAAGGAATAATTTTTTCTTTCTCTATGCCGTATTTTTCGGCTTCTTCAATGTTTGAGGTAATTGCATAGGTAGCACCAAGGTATTTTTTATTGGTAACTGCCTCAAAGGCATTAAGTGTCTCTATCGTAGAAAATGACTTAGATGCAATAATAAAAATACATTTTTCTAAGTTAATATCTGAAACCTTCTCTGAAAACTCTTCAGGATCACTACCTGTAATCATGACAACCTTTTTATTAAAATCAGAAATAAGCGATTCGCCCAGAAATAGTGGCCCTAATTGTGACCCTCCAATTCCAAAAAATATTATTTTGTCAAATGAATTTTTAGAGATTTGATCCGCCTTTGTAAGCATAAATTTTATCTCATCTGTAAATTTTTTTTGTGGATCTTTTTTTCTATATTCAAAATGAGTTATAGATTTTTGTTCTGTGTTGTTTGCTTTTTCTCCCTCATAGATTCCTTGAAATTTTTCAAGAATTTTATTTTCCAGTGCCATCTTTTCAAAATCATTATGAAATGATTCAGGGATTTTGTGATTGCTTAAGTCAAAATTAATGCCGTATGCTTCTCTGATATAGCTAATGGAATTATTTCTATCTCTGTAACCCTCTTTTTCAAAATTTAACTGATTTCTCATAAGTACTCCGCTAATTCCTTCTTTATATCCAAGGCTTCTGTTATTGGCCTTCCTACAACAATAAAGTCTGCACCTAATGCGTATGCTTCAGATGAACTCATTACTCTTCTTTGATCATCTCCTGTAACTTGATTTCTTATTCCAGGCACAACTTTAATTTTATTTATATTCTCAAGGAGCTTAAGTTCATGTGGGCTGCAAACAATCCCATCGATTTTAGAGTCATTTACAATATGCAATAATCTTTGAAATAGATTGTCAAAAGTAACACCATAAGTATTCTCAATTTCTTTCTTGGACAAGCTTGTAAGAATGCTCACGCCAAGTAATTTTATATCGCCAGCTGACTCGCTAGCAGCTTTAACCATGTCTTTTCCACCTTTTAGGTGAATTGTTGTCATCGAGACGTTAAATTCCTGTATAGCCTTTAGTGCTTTAGATACCGTATTTGGAATATCATGAAGCTTTAAATCTAAAAAAATTTCAAAATCCTTAGATGAAAGATAGTCAAGAATATTTTCCCTTTGAGAAATAAACAATTCAAGTCCGACTTTGACCATACAATGCTTAGGATTAAGATGAGATGCTATTTCTTTTGCTTTCGAGATATTATTTGTATCCAAAGCGACGATTAGTCTTTTATTTGACATATAAGAAATTGTATTTAAAGTTAGTTTTTTTTGCTAGGAAACCAAGGATAATGATATTCTTTCCCTTTCAGAGTCCATCCCGCTTATAGAGACGCTTACTTTATCGCCAGCTTTATATTGCTCTTCAATAGAACCGCTTCCCACGTTTATTTCAGAGTGATGTATTAGACCATCTATCTCGCCATCAAGCTCTACGAATACTCCAAAATCAGTTACTGATTTAATTGTCAGACCTTCCAGAATATCTCCTGTATTGTGTTTATCCTCAAATTCTTTCCAAGGATTTTCGGTAGTATGTTTTCTGCTTAATGATACTTTTCTTTCCTCTAGATCGATCTCCATAATCTTTACAGAAATTTTATCTCCCTTATTCAATATTGAAGAAGGATTAATATTTTTATTCTTCCAATCTAGATCTGTTATATGGACAAGTCCCTCTATATCTTCATCAAGTTTTACAAAGCATCCATAATCTGTTGTGAGTGCTACTTCACCTTCCACAACTTGGCCAACATGGTATTTGCTTTCAAGATCTTTCCAGGGGTCAACACTTAGCTGCTTTAGACCTAAAGAAACTCTCATTTTTTCTTCATCAAATGACAGAACAAGAAATTCTTTTTTATCTCCAACGTTTAATATTTCTTTAGGATGTAAAACCCTCTTCCAAGAAAGATCAGTAATGTGCAGAAGGCCATCTAGTCCACCTAAGTCAACAAAGGCGCCGTAATCAGTTAAATTTTTAATTGTGCCCTCAATTTTTTCTCCCTCTTTAATGATTTTTAGCAATCTCTCTCTTTCTTCTGAGTTCTGTTCCTGTAGCACTGCTTTTCTTGATAGCACAACATTTGATCTTTTCTTATCAAATTTCATCACTTTAAATTCAAGAGTTTGACCAGTTAGATCAGGGTAGTCTTTGCCGCCCTTAGGATCAATTAAAGAGCCAGGCAGGAAGGATTTCACCACATCCACGAAAACTGTGAATCCACCTTTTACTTTGTTAACAACCTTTCCCTCAACATAATCTCCATTTTTATGAGAGCTTTCAAGCATATCCCAGGTTTCTTGTTTTCTTGCCTTGTCTCTCGATAGTCTTATTTCTCCATAACCATCATCTAGGGCATCAAGAATCACTTCAACTTCATCGCCTTCTTTAATTTGTATTTTGTTTGCATGATTTTGAAATTCCTCTATTGGAACCAGGCCATCAGATTTAAAACCAATATCCAGCGTTACCCATTTCTTTCCAATTTGTAGAACATTAGCTTTCACTAATGAGCCTTGAACCAAATCAAATTTCTGGAAGCTTTTTTCTAAAAGGTCTTTAAGTACGTTATTGGTATCTTTCATTTATTAGTTTTTTTATTCTTTTAATCGTGGTTTCAATATTTTCATTGGTGTTATCAATGGTTATTGCACCCTCAACAATTGAGAGAGGAGAATGAGTTCTTTCAGTATCTCTGCTATCTCTCAACTCGATCTCTTTTTTAAGTTCAGAGATATTAACCTTTTGTCCAGCATTTCTCAACTGATTTGCACGCCTTTGAACTCTTTCTTCGATGGATGCAGTCAAGAAAATTTTGATTTTAGAATCTGGAAATACTGTTGATGACATATCTCTGCCCTCTGCAATCAAACCTGGCATTCTATGATAGGATTTTTGGATCAAGTAAAGGTCTTCTCGAATTTCCTTTTTTTGAGATAACTCAGATGAAAGGAGAGTAATTTCGTTTCCCCTTAGCTCGTGCGTTATATCAGTTTTGTCCCAAATAATTTGCTCCATGTTGCTGCTGAAATTAAAATCTAATGAGGCAATTTCTTGCTTAATGTTCTCAGATTTATTTTTGTAAAAAAATGCAAAACATCTATATAGCAGACCGCTATCGAGGTAGTTCCAATTCAACTCAATTGAAAGTTTTTTTGCAAGTGTTCCTTTTCCAGATCCAGAGGGTCCATCTATTGTAACTATTGGTATCATGACAAATCTATTGTAAACCCTAAGCTTGTTAAGTTTTCAAAGAAATTCGGAAAGGATGTGTGAATATTGTCAACATCTTTTATCATTACATAATTCATTGACCTTGTGGATAGAATCGCACCACACATGGCAATTCTATGATCATTGAAAGAACGAAATTTTGCATTTGAAAATGAATAATTACTACCAAATCCATGTATAGTTAAATCATCAGTATTACTCTCAAATTTTGCGCCTATTTCCGCTAGTAGCCTTGTGATTGCCATTAACCTATCTGATTCTTTTACTCTAAGCTCACTTATCCCCTCAAAAAAAGTAATACCTTCAGCAAAAACTGCAAGCATTGAAAGAATTGGAATCTCGTCAATAAGATTTGGAACAATGTTTTTTGGAATCGCTATCCCTTTTAGTCTGCTTGAATTTACTAGAATATCAGCATATTCCTCGTTATTTTTTTGTTTGATATTTTCAATTGAAATTTCTGCATTCATTTGTTTTAAAACATCAAAAAATGCAATTCTAGTGGGGTTTATGCCAACGTCAGGGATAAATAATTTTGAATTTTCAGATAGTAACGTTAACGCAATAAAAAATGATGCACATGAAAAATCACCAGGAACAAAAACTTTTTTTTCTTTAATTGGAACTTCGCCATTTAAGTAAATTCTTTTGAGTTTATCTTTATACTCAATTCTAATATCGCTCTCTAGGTACTCAAGCATTCTCTCGGTATGATCTCGTGATAATTCAGGCTCAATAATTTCAATTTTAGTATCTCCATTTAGAGCGGCAAGCAGTAAAGAGCTCTTAAGCTGAGCACTTGGAATTGGCAACCGATATGAAAATTTCTTTTTCAGTTTTGATGGGAAAATTTTGATCGGAGATTTTCCATTTTCTAGAATTATTTTAGCTCCAAGATCATTTAAAGGATCTGCAATCCTACTCATAGGCCTTTTGGATAGTGACTCGTCTCCAGTGAGATAATATTTTCTTCCTGATCCTGATAAGTATCCAGTAAGTAAACGAATACCTGTCCCCGAATTACCCAAATATAGATTTTCCTCTCCATCTGTGAGAGCGCTTTTTGAAGCTAACCTTGTGGATAAAACATCATCGCCAACAACGCCATCATTTGTTTGCATATTTAGTATTGCTGCACGTTGAGCTATAGATTTATCAAGAGGCAAGGTTATTGAGCTGTTAAAACTCGACTGCTTACTTATCAACGCGTTCATAGCTAAATATCAAAGATTTTTTTTTATGTTTTCAATATAATTTTGAAATTGGTCTATGGAGATCTTAAGGTTTCTGGCATTATCTCTGAATATTCCATCCCATAAATTTTTATTTGCGTTTCCTAGGCGCAGCAACTCTTTAGCACTTGTTCCAAGTATCTCCTCTGAAATTTCTTTTTCTTGCAAGTAAAGATAAAAGGCTCTCCCTATTATATGAGGAAGGTGGCTAGTATCAGAAAATATTTTGTCATGATCTTGAGGATTCATATTAAAAATTTTCATCCCTAATGATTCCCAAAATAACTGACAAAGATTTAAACTTTGGCTACTCTCACCTATTAATATGCAAGGTTGCTTATTGAATAAATCAGGTCGAGATTCAATAGGTCCATTTTTTTCACTGCCACAAACAGGATGAGAAGAAATAAAATTAGCAGGGAGCTCTCTCCCTGCCAAGAAAGATTTAGAACTAGAAATATCAGTGATAAATTTACTCTTAGAAAACAAATTACAAATTAAATCTAGATTTGCTGAAGTTATTTCAGGATGAGTACAAATTATGACCTGATGAAATTTAACTTTTACTTCATCAACTTGCTTATAAATTGAATTATAGATATTTGATTTTTCTAAAAAAGCTCTGTGTTTCTCAGCCGACTCAACGGCAGATATCGAAAAATTATTATCTATATCTTTCAAGGCAAGTGCTAAAGAATGGCCCATAAAGCCTGAACCTATTATTAATGTATCATTCATTCTCTATCTGTTTATTTAATGAAGTTGACATTATTTGCTTAAATAATGATTTTAATTCTTCTTTTGGATATTTTGTTTCCATTGATTCTATCCTTGCTAAAATATCATCTTGCCGTTTAATATCCCGAAAGGTTTTCTTAATTTTTTCTTTAACCTTCCCCACTTCATTTGTAAGCTTTAGTCTTGATTCAAGCAAAGTTATTATTTCAGAATCTATATCGTCAATTTCTTCCCTTAAAAAATCTAATTTTTTTTCATCACCCATTTTTTTGCTCAAAATCTTTCATAAAATTTGCTAATTCTTGAACTGATGATTTCTCCATTGAATTATATATACTTGCTCGCATACCGCCCACGGATCTATGACCCTTTAAATACATCAACCCAACAGCTTCCGATTCTTTAAGAAATTTATGTTCAAGAGAATTATCATGAATGGTAAAAACAATGTTGTTATGAGATCTTTGGGACTCTTTCACAGGATTGAGATAAAAATCACTTTCATCAATTAATGTGTAGAGTATTTCAGACTTAATCTTTGCTTTTTTTTCCATCTCCTTAATGCCACCTTGTTTTATGTACCATTTAAATATCTTTCCTGCGAGATACCATGAGAACGTATTTGGAGTATTAAGCATTGAACGCGCTTCGCTGTGTGATTTTATATTTAAGATATTTGGGAGATCTGGATTTGCTGTTGATAAAAGCTCTTTTTTTACAATAATTAAGGAGAGACCTGATGCTCCAAAATTCTTTTGAGCACAAGCATATATAAAATCATATTTTGAAAAGTCTGTATTTTCAGAAAACAAACAAGAGCTCATATCCACAAAGACTGGAATGTTAAAATCGGGGTCTTCTTTTATATTTATTCCTTGGATGGTCTCATTTTTGCAGTAATGAATAAGTTGGGAATCTTCATGTATTTTCCACTTATCAAATCCATCAATTTCTGTAAAATTATTCATCTTAGCTGAAAAACAAATATCTACATCACAGATTTTACTTGCTTCCTTAATTGCTTTAGAGGACCAAGAACCCACTTCAGCATAACTGGCTTTACCCTTTTTCTTAATAAAATTAAGTGGAATAAGAGAAAATTGTAAAGTGGCACCACCTTGCATAAAAATAACTTCGTGGTCATCGTCAAGATGAAGTAATTTCCTTAATTCAGTTTCGATTTCATTTGCAAGATCAACAAACGTTTTGTCTCGATGGCTTATTTCAATTATGGAAGAACCTATATTTTGGTAGTTTATAAATTCATCTCTTACTTCTTCGAGAACTTCAAGAGGCAGTTGTGCTGGTCCAGCACTAAAATTATGAACTCTACTCCTCTTCATCAAGACTTTCTTTAAAGCCTACTGCATCAACTAGTGACTCGCCTTCTCTTGTCGTAACTACCCTAACTCCTTGGGTATTCCTTCCTATAACGCTTATCTGGTCAACTTTTGTTCTTATCATAGTTCCTCTGTTTCCAATAAGCATGACTTCATCTCCATCAAGCACTTGAACTGCAGCAACCATTCTTCCGTTTCTTTCAGAGGTGTTCAGAGCGATAACACCCTTACCGCCCCTCTTTTGTCCACTAAATTCTGAAATATTTGTTCTTTTACCATAGCCATTCTCGCTAAGCGTAAGTAGATGAGATTCTGGATTCACTTTTATTAATGAAATTACTCTATCCTCTTTAGTTATATTCATTCCCTTAACCCCTCTTGTTGATCTTCCCATTGGTCGTGCATCTGTTTCCTTAAAACGTATTGCCTTGCCAGATTTTGAAGCTAAACAAACCTCATCGCTTCCATTTGTAATAATTGTTCCTATAAGCTTATCGCCATCGTCAAGGTTAATAGCTCTAAGACCAGGTGCATAACGTTTTTCAAAAGCTTTTAGTGCCGTCTTTTTGACTATTCCTTTTTGAGTTGCCATTAATACATAATGTCCATCTTTATATTCGTCAACAGGAAGAAAGGATGTTACTCTCTCATCATCCTCTAGTGGAAGAACATTAGAAATAGGCCTTCCCTTTGCAGTTCTAGACATTACTGGAAGTTTATAGATTTCTAGCCAATGAACTTTTCCTTTTGTTGTGAAGCAAAGAACCTGAACATGAGTATTAAGAACAAGAACCTGTTTGATGAAGTCTTCTTCTCTCAATGCTGAGGCTGTCTTCCCAACACCTCCTCTCCTTTGGGATCTATATTCTGCAAGTTGTTGTGTCTTTACAAAACCATTATTAGAAATAGTAAATACCCTTTCTTCTTCAGGAATTAAATCAGCATCATCAATTGTTAGACGTCTCTCAATTATTTCAGTACGTCTCTCATCCCCAAAGTTACCTTTTATTTCGTTAAGTTCTTCCTTAACTACTTCAATAAGCCTTGATTCATTGGAGAGTATTTCTTGAAGCTCTTTGATTTGTTTTACAAGTTCTTCGTATTCTTCATTTAATTTATCTGTTTCTAATGCAGTAAGCCTACTTAACCTTAACTCAAGAATAGCTTTTGCCTGAACAATCGATAACTTATATTTTTTTCCATTTAGACCGAAACCCTTTTCAAGGCCCTCTGGTTTGCAAATGTCAGGATCTTCTACTTTATCAAGCAAAGGTTTAATTGTGCTTGATGACCAGCTTTGCTCACATAGCCTATCAGCTGCAACTTTAGTATTTTCAGATGTTTTTATTATATTTATAACTTCATCTATATTAGCAATAGCAACAATCAATCCTTCAAGAACATGACCCCTATCTTTAGCTTGTCTTAGTTCATATTGTGATCGGTTTGTAATGACTTCTTTTCTGTGATCTAAGAATATTTGTAAAAGTTCATGTAAATTACATAGCTTCGGCCTCCCATCAACCAGAACAACGTTGTTTATTCCAAATACCTGCTCAAGTTGAGAATTCTTGATTAGATTATTTAGAATAACTTCTGGTACCTCGCCTTTTTTTAACTCAACAACTACCCTCATTCCATCTTTATCTGACTCGTCTCGAATTTCACTTATTCCCTCAAGTTTTTTTTCCTTTACTAGTTCTGCAATTCTCTCAAGCATTCTTGCTTTATTAACCATAAATGGTATTTCAGTTATGATGATTGCGTCTTTTCCTCCTTTCATTGTTTCAAAAGAGGTTTTTCCCCTTACGTAGACTTTTCCCTGACCAGTGCGGTAAGCTTGTTCAATTCCGTCTATTCCAGTGATTATTCCTCCAAGTGGAAAATCTGGACCTTTAATAATTTTAAGAAGATCATCTATTGAGGCATCTTTTTTATCTAGCATGTGTATGCATGCATCAATTACTTCAGTTAAATTGTGTGGCGGCATATTTGTCGCCATTCCAACTGCAATCCCAGATGAACCATTAATTAACAAATTTGGTATTCGTGTTGGCAAAACATCTGGGATATCTTCTGATCCATCATAGTTTGGGGAATAGGTGACAGTTTCCTTTTCAATATCTGCGAGAATTTGATCTGTTATTTTCTCCATTCTTATTTCGGTATATCTCATTGCTGCAGCTGAATCACCATCAATGCTTCCAAAGTTTCCCTGTCCTTCAATCAAAGGATATCTTAGAGAAAAGTCTTGGGTCATTCTTACAATAGCGTCATAGACAGCAGAATCTCCATGAGGATGGTATTTACCAATAACGTCTCCCACAACTCTTGCAGACTTTTTGTAGGGTTTGTTATAGGTGTTGGAGAGTTTGTGCATAGCAAAAAGAATTCTTCTATGAACGGGCTTCATTCCATCACGTGCATCAGGAAGAGCACGACCAATGATTACACTCATCGCATAGTCTAAATACGACTTTTTTAACTCATCTTTTATGTCTACAGAAAGGACTTCTTTAGCGAACTCTTGCACTGATATATTTTATCACATGAATTGGCTTAAATGGCTGTTATTCTTTAAATTCAGAGACTAATTTAGAGATGGATTCTTTAGCATCTCCAAATAGCATTCTTGAGTTTTCTTTAAAGAATAATGGGTTCTGAACACCTGCAAAACCGGACGACATTGATCTCTTTAAAATAATAACAGTTTTGGCTTTATGAACTTCAATTATTGGCATTCCATAAATTGGGCTTCCTGGTTGTTCAGTTGCGCTTGGATTCACAACATCATTAGCACCAATCACTAAAACAATATCAATACTTTCCATTTTTGGATTAATATCTTTTGGTTCTAGTAAATTGTCATATGGCACATTTGCTTCCGCTAAGAGAACATTCATATGTCCTGGCATACGGCCAGCAACAGGATGAATGCCATAAGAAACTTCTGCTCCATTTTCTTCCAGAAGATCACCAAGTTCCTTAACTACATGTTGTGCCTGCGCAACAGCCATTCCATATCCGGGCACGACATGCACGGTGGAAGCAGCCTCTAATATTAGATAACAATCTTCAGCAGTGATTGGTTTAATTTCTCCGTCAACCTCAGAGGTGCTTGATCCTCCCTCTGAATAACCTACAAAGAATATGTTAAAAAGCGTCCTGTTCATTGATTTAGCCATGATTAGGGTCAAAATTAACCCAGACGCTCCCACCAAACACCCAGCAACAATTAGGGCAGTATTTGTTAATAAAATACCTGCTAGTGCAGCAGCTATTCCAGATAGAGAGTTTAGTAATGATATTACAACGGGCATATCCCCTCCCCCAATTGGAATAACAAAACAAAAACCGGAAAGAATCGAGACTACAAGTAATCCGAGAAAGACTTGTTGCACTGTATCAAAACCAATTAATGTTAAGTTTGAGATCTGAAGAAATAACAGAACTATGGCTGCTAGAAAAAGAATTAAAAAAACTATTAAAAGGAATCTTGATGATTTGTTTAGAATTGCACCATTAAATTTCAAAATTTCTGAAAGTTTAAAATAAGCAATAACGCTTCCAGAAAATGTTATGCCACCAATGAAAACAGTTAGATAAGTGATTAGAAGTAAGGGTTTTATAGCTTCGTAACTAGTAAACTCAGACCATGCTAAGAAGAATGATGAAAGGCCTCCAAATCCATTAAATAGAGCGACCATTTCAGGGATCGATGTCATTTTTACCCTCAAAGCAAATAAAGACCCTATTGTGCTTCCAATTAGAACTGCAGAGAGTACAAATAAAGGCTCAATTACATTTATAAATGTAACAACTACTGCTAAAAACATTCCAACAGCAGATATTAGGTTGCCTTTGACAGCGGTGTCCTCTTTACCAAGCATCTTGAGACCAAAAATAAATAAAATTGCAGAGGCTGCATAACCTATTTGCTGAAATATTTCGTAATTATTCTCAATCATTTCTTTTTAAACATACGTAACATTCTATTTGTAACAAGATATCCTCCAAACACATTAATGGTTGCAAAAGTTATAGCCAAAAATGCTAGAACCAATTGGATTGTCCCTGAAGTTTGTAAACTAAGAGCCCCAACAAGAGTAATTCCACTTATGGCATTAGCTCCTGACATTAGAGGAGTATGAAGAGTGCTTGGAATCTTTGATATCAACTCAAGCCCAAGAAAAACCGACAGTATTAGTATGAAAAATAATAAGATAAATATTTCCATTAGCTGAATTCCCTTTTTAAAATTTTCCCATCTTTAACAAACATAGATGATTTTATGATTTCATCTTCAAGATCAAAATTCATCTGAGCATTTTCTTTGTCATAAAAATCCATTACAAAATTAATGAGGTTGTTGCTCAAAGCAAAGGATGCATGGTCCGATACAAAAGAGGAAAGATTTCTATAGCCTATAACTTTTACCCCATTAAATTTCTGTAAGGAATCAGGCACTGACCCCTCAACATTTCCTCCTGATTCAACTGCCATATCAAATATAACACTGCCAGGCTTCATGCGCTCAATTGTTTTTCTATCTATAAGCTTAGGGGCTGGTCTCCCAAAAAGCTGTGCAGTTGTTATGACAATATCTGAATTTGCACAAACGTCTGCCTGAAGTTTTTTTTGTTTTTCAATTTGTTCCTTTGAAAGCTCCTCAGCATATCCTTGGTCAGTTTGGCCAGTTTCTCCTAAGTCAATTTTTATGAATTTTGCACCAAGAGACTTAACTTGTTCTTCCACAACAGGTCGAGTATCAAATGCCTCAACCCTTGCACCAAGTCTCTTTGCAGTTGCTATTGCTTGAAGTCCAGCAACTCCGACCCCAATAACAAATACTCTAGCTGGCTTTAATGTACCAGCAGCTGTCATCATCATTGGTAATGCTGAATTAAGCAATTTTGCTGATTCAATTACTGAAACATATCCAGCAAGATTAGACTGACTGCTAAGAACATCCATCTTTTGTGCTCTTGTGATTCTTGGAATAAATTCCATAGATATAGAATTAATCCCTTTTTCAGCATGAATTTTGAACTGTTTTTTATTACTAAATGGCTCGAGCACTCCAATAATTGAAGAACCTTTTTTTATTAAATTAATTTCTTCTGGCTCAATGGGCTCAGAGCAAAAAAGAACATCCGCACTATTTAGACATTCGTCTCTGCTTAATGATTTTGCTCCTAGGTCTAAAAGTGCTTTATCTGGAATATCTGCTTGCAATCCAATTCCACTTTCAAAAATAACTTTAATACCCATATCTAAGACAGCTTTAATGCTCTGTGGATGAAGAGTGGTACGTTTGTCTCCAACGTTTTTTGGTGTTACAGCCCCTAAAATCATAGAATTAAGTTAATTAAATATTAAATATACTTTAACTGATGAAAAACTTTGATCAACAAGAATTAGAAAAATTCACACAACTTGCAAATCAGTGGTGGGATCCTAATGGAAAATTTAAACCTCTTCACCTGATAAATCCTCTTAGATCAAATTATATTGATAGCAAAATTAAAGTTTCAGGCAAAACTGTTTTGGATGTTGGTTGTGGTGGTGGAATTCTTTCTGAATCTTTAGCAGTAAAAGGTGCAAAAGTTACCGGTATAGATCTTTCTGATGGGCCCCTTAAGGTAGCAAAGATCAGGAATGAAAGGGTTAACCTTGACATTAGTTATGAAAAAATCTCTACAAGAGATTTGTTAAAAACTGGTAAAAAATTCGACATTATTGCTTGTCTTGAAATGCTTGAACATGTTCCTGACCCGGCAGAAATCGTTTCTGACTGTGAAAAGATGCTTAATAAGGACGGGCATATTTTTTTCTCTACAATTAATCGAAACCTAAAATCATTTATTTTGGCAATACTTGGTGCTGAATATATCTTAAATATCTTGCCCCGAGGTACACATGACTTTGAAAAGTTAATTAAACCATCAGAACTCAGAAAATATATTGATAAATCTGGTTTATGCTTTGGGGAAATAAAAGGAATGTCCTATCTGCCATTTTTTGACATCGCAAAACTAACTGATGATCCATCAGTAAACTATATTATTCATGCGCAGAAAAGATAAAGCTATTATCTTTGACCTTGATGGGACTCTCCTTAATTCAGGTCTGACCTTTCATAAAATTGTGAACATGCTCAAGCTTGAAGTTAACCAAGAGCCTGTAGATTTTGAGTCCGTAAGAAAGTTTTCGTCACGTGGTGCCAGCCTAATTTTGAAGAATTGCTTCCAAAACGAAGATGAAAATACTTTAGATTCACTAAGAGTAAGGTTTCTCAATATCTATGAAAAAGTACTTACAGAAAATCTTGTTTTGTACGACGGTGTAGACTCAATGCTTGATCTTTTTGAAAAAAATCAAATTGCTTGGGGAATAGTTACAAATAAATCATGGAAATTTACAGGACCTATAGTAAAAAAACTTGGGTGGGACAAAAGAACTTCCGCAATAATATGTCCAGATTCTCTAATGAATTCTAAGCCAGATCCAGAGGGTTTAAATAAAGCAATTGAAATGCTTAGTGCAAATGTAGATGATTCTTTCTATGTTGGTGATCATAGAAGAGATATTGAAACTGGAAAAAACGCTGGAGTAAAAACAATTGCTTGTGACTGGGGTTATTGGGAGGATGATTGTAAAACGTGGAATGCTGATTTTATTGCTTCCCACCCTAAACAAATTATTGAATGGACATCATAAAGATACCTAAATTTAGTCCTAGCGATTCTTTTCTTGAGGGCAAAGAAATTTTAATCACAGGTGCAGGATCTGGTATAGGACGTGAAGTAGCATTAGCTTGCTCAAAATTTGGAGCTAACTTGATTCTTCTATCAAAAAACTCTAAAAAACTTTACTCTCTTCAAGATCAGATAGTGGCAAATGGTTATCCTGAACCTCTCGTAGTGGAGTTTGATTTTGAAAAAGCTAAGGAAAATGACTACCTTATGCTTTTTGAAAAATTATGTGAAGAATATCAAAAATTAGATGGTTTAGTACATATTGCAGGAATACTTGGATACCTGTCACCTATTCTGAATACATCTTTAAACCAACTTAAAGCAGTTATGAAGGTCAATTTTGAAAGTAATTTTCTTTTGACTCAGCTCTGCATTCCTCTTTTAACAAATGCAAGCAATCCATCTGTTATATTTACCTCTTCAGGCGTAGGTCGAAAAGGAAGAGCTTTTTGGACAAGCTATAGCATTTCAAAATTTGCAATTGAAGGCCTTATGCAAACTTTAGCTGATGAGTATGAAGATGATATGAGAATAAATTCTTATAATCCCGGAGCAACCAAAACCGCAATGCGAGCTCAAGCCTTTCCAGCTGAGGACCCAAGTACTTTAAAAACACCTCAAGAGCGAGTTAACGACTATCTATGGCTTCTCTCAGATAGTAATATTAGTACTGGAAAAACGTATGACTTTTATGAATGATCTGATTAATAGCTTAAAAAACGGGGTTGTGACAATCAGTTTCAAGAAAATTGATACAGGTGAAATAAGGGTTATGCCATCAACCTTGAATCCTAAACTTATACCAACTGGATCAGTTATAAATAACATTTCTGATGATAGTGAAACCATCATGGTTTGGTCGCTAGATAAAAATTCTTGGCGTGATATCAGGGTAAATACAATCCTTGAATGGAAAATTGAAGATTAAATTCTATATGTATTTTTTAATTTTTTAATTTCCTTTAATGGCAACTTTTGCCATCCACTAGTTTTAAGATTTTCGGGTAATAATATCGAACCATATCTTACTCTTATTAATCTGTTCACTATCATGCCTTGAGATTTCCATAATTTTCTTACTTCCCTATTTTTCCCAGTAAATAAACAAACATAGAACCATTGATTTTTAGATTTTCCATGTTTTTTAACAGCAACTATATCTGAAAAGTTAGAAATCTCATTTTGAATTTTTACCCCTTTAAGAAGCTTTGATATTTTTAGGTCTGTAATTTCTCCATAAACCCTACACAGATATTCTCGATCAATATTACTGCTAGGATGAGACAATTTATTAGAAAAATCACCACAGTTGGTAAATAAAAGTAAACCTGAAGTATTGATATCTAATCTACCAACCATTATCCATTTTCCTTTTTTTCTGGGTGGTATTTTAGAGAATACTGTTTCTTTTCCATCTGTAATGGCATTAGAACAAATTTGTCCTACATCTTTGTGATACATTAGAACTTCTAGTTCAGGATTTAAATCTACAATATGTTCTTCACCACTTATTATTAAGCAATCATTATCTAAAATTATGCTGTCTGCATTGAGTGCTTTGTTTGATCTTGTGACAACATTTTCTGCTAAAAAATGATGAATGCCTCTTCTGGTAGTAAATCCAGAATTAGCTAAATATTTTTTAAGCTTCTCTTTAGACTTCTTGAGCTGGTTGCTCTTGATCTTCATCTTGCAATGTTAACTCTGGAGTAATATTTTGCAACTCAGGCAAATCAGGCAGACTAGGCAAATCAGACAAAGATTTAAGGGAAAAATCATCTAGAAACTTATCAGTTGAAACAAAAAGTGCTGGCCGACCTGGAACATCTCTGTAACCTTTAATCTTAATCCAGCCTTGATCGATAAGTAGCTTTATAACACTTGTAGCTACACTTACTCCTCGAATATCTTCAATATCACCTCTTGTAACAGGCTGCATATATACGATTATGGATAAGGTTTCCAATGTGGCTTTTGAAAGCCGTAAGGGTTTAGCCTCCCATAGTTTTGCAACATCATCTGAGTGAATATTATTTATTTGAATTCTGTATCCAGATGATACTTGAATTAAATTCATGGCTCTGCTCTCATAATCTTGCTGCAATTCATATATTGCAGACATTAATTGTGATTCTCCCTCATTGGAATCAATGTTCATCAACTCTAATAAATCTTTTTGACTTAATGGTCTGTTTGATGCGAGCAAAATTGCTTCAACTCGGTTTTTAATGCTCATTAATGAACAACCTCCTCTGAGCTTTTGAAGTATACTTCGCCATACGATTCGCCTTGAACTATTTCTATATACCCTTTTCTATTTAACTCTAGGGCTGCTACCAGTATTATTGGCACAGCCAGTCTTGACTCTCCTTTTTGAATCAGTTCTGGAAGGGAAATAAAATCTCGCGATTTTAGTTCCTCTATCATTAATTTCATTTTTGATTCAACTGTAATATTTTCTAATTTAATAGTATGGCTTTTGAGTAGAGCAGCTTTGTCTAGAAGTGATTGAAGAGCAAAAACTAAATCGGTTTTGTTATATTTATTTGCTGGTTTAGGCATCTCAAACTCGGGCAGTTGTGATGAAGCAATAAACACATCCCTATCTACTCTAGGGATATCATCCAAATTTTCACTTGCTTCTTTAAATCGCTTATATTCCTGAAGCCTTCTAATGAGTTCTGCTTTTGGATCATCTGAAATCTCATCTTCTTCATCCTCTCTTGGAAGAAGAATTCTTGATTTTACTTCTGCAAGGTATGCAGCCATAGCGAGATAATCTCCCGCAAGCTCATATTCAAAGTCTTCCATGAGTTCAATGTAAGAAATATATTGGTCTGTAATTTCCACCAAATCTATCTCCAATATATCTAGATTCTTCCTTTGTATTAAATACAAAAGGAAATCCATTGGCCCTGAAAAAACATCAAGTAAGAGGAGAAGCGCTTTTGGAGGAATATAAAGATTTTCTGGTAATTCCTGAACTGTGGTACCTTTGACCTTTGGCAGGTTAATTTCTTGAACTGCTTCCATACACAACATATTGTATATAATTATCAAAAAAAATACTAAATATTGTGTTATTTATTGTTTGATCACATTTCAGTAAAAAAGTTGATAAATCAACGCCATAGCTCTATAGGTAGTGTAAAATTTACAATCCAAATTTTTAAAATGTACATAACAGATAACAGCAGGATACTTTCAAGGGAAGAGCTTTCTACACCTGAAGAAATAATTAATGAAATTCCAATATCAGAGGATGTTTCGAAACTTGTTTTCGAAGCTAGAAGAAGTATCAGCAAAATTCTTCATAATCTTGATGGTAGATTGATTGTTGTTGTTGGTCCATGTTCAATACATGATCCTAAGGCTGCAATTGAATACGCAAAAAAACTTAAAAAGTTTTCAAGCACAATTGAAGACGAAATTTTAATTGTTATGAGGGTTTATTTTGAAAAGCCCCGTACTACAGTGGGCTGGAAAGGTTTAATTAATGATCCCAGACTTGATAACTCTTTTAAAATCAATGATGGATTGAGAATCGCAAGAAGATTATTAAGAGATATAGCAGATATTGGGCTACCAGCTGGGACAGAGTTTTTAGATCTCATCTCGCCTCAATATATTGCTGACTTGGTGAGTTGGGGAGCTATTGGTGCTAGAACATCAGAGAGCCAAGTTCACAGAGAATTAACATCAGGTTTATCTTGCCCAGTTGGAATCAAGAATTCAACTAATGGGGAGTATAAACCAGCTATCGATGGAATTAAGTCTGCTCAATTTCAGCATGTATTTTTAGGAACAACAAAAAAAGGGAAAGTTGCTATTTTTAAAACATCGGGAAATGATGATACGCATGTTATTCTTAGGGGAGGCAAGAAACCAAATTATGATCAAAGCGATTTAAGTGATTGTATAAGCCAGCTTGAGGATTCAGGTGTAAATCCAAATATAATGATAGATTTTAGCCATGGAAACTCGCTAAAAAAACATGAAAATCAAAAAAAAGTCTGTCTTGATATTTGTAAGCAGCTTAAAAATGGAAATAAAAATATTATTGGAGCAATGATTGAAAGCCATCTGAAGTCAGGCAATCAAAAAATTTCTGCAGACATGGAATATGGGAAAAGTGTAACTGATTCCTGTATAGATTTTGACGAAACAAAAATTCTTCTTAAATCCCTTTCTGATGCAGTAAAAAAGAGGAGAAAAATTGAATAAATACTACAAATTTGAAAAAGAAGCAGCTGAAAATATTGGCCTTATAAAATCTATAATTTATCAATTTATTAAAGATCATAAGAAAAGCATTAGTCTTAGTGAAATCATAACGGAATTTTCTTTTTTATCTCAAGACGAAATTGCTAATGCAGTCTCTGATTTATCAGATAAAGGACTTATAGATTTTTATGAACATAAAGAACAAATTTCTTTAAAAACTGATTTTTCAAAAAAGAAAACTCAAGCTCCGTCTAAGCGTGAATCAACAAGGATTAAGTCTGATTGGAAACCCTCAGACGATGTTAATAGAATTCTTGAGCGTTCAGGTATTGATGAAGAGTTCATTAAAAGCTTAGTAGATGAATTTGTTGTTTATTGGAAGGATAGACCTTCCGCATTAGTTTCTTTCAATTCTAAGTTTATCGAATATGTGAGAATAAAATGGGCTCAACATACAGCCGAAGTTGATACAAAAAATAACCCAACCATTATAGATAGTGGATGGAAGCCTTCATCAGACTGCTATGACATCATAAGAATGACAGGAATATCAAAAGAATTTGCAGGAAAACTTTTGCCAGAATTTATTCTCTACTGGAAAAATGATGGTAGAGCTTTTATATCTTGGGATATTAAATTTTTAGATTTTGTTAAAAATAAGTGGAATTATCAAATGGAATCCTCATCTAATGAAAGTATTCAAAAATTTGACTTTTATAATCCATATGAAGATGATACTCAGGTCAAAAAAACTAAGGATAATGCAAAACTTGCTGAACTTAAAAACAAATACAAGATATAGCAACTTTTTAAAGGTTTTTGAAGTAATAAAATAGTATGAATAAGAAAAATTTACGAATGGCTGGCCTAATTGTGGGTGGAGTTGTTATATGGATGTTACTAGGTCTTTTTGCACCCTCTGAAAATGAGTTTGGGGGGAAACAGGCTGCAAAGATTACAGTTTTAACAAAAAATTCCTCAGCTACTGATTATAGGATGCCAATTTATACTAAAAGTGAATCTGAAGCTTTTTCGAAAGTTGAGGTTAAATCTCAAACATCAGAAAAAATAATCAAAATGCATTTTAGTGATGGAGATTTTGTTCAAAAAGATGAAATTATCTGTGAACTTGATTCCGGACAAAGGCTCGCAAACTTCAAAAGAGCAGAGATTGAGTATAAGTCACAAACAGAGCTTAAGAAAAAGGGTCTAATTTCTGATTCTGCTTTGGTGAGTGCGGAAACTAACTATGAAAGCGCAAAGATTGAGCTTGAAAGAACAAAAATCTCAGCACCGTTTAATGGTTTTGTAGAGGATCTTGCTAAAGAGGGACAGTTGCTTCAAAACGGTCAAAATTGCGCGAAAATTATTTCTTTATCTCCGCTTAAGGTCGTTGGAAATATACCCGAAGTACTTGTATCAAAAGTTGAGGTTGGACAAGATGTGGAAATCAAATTCTTGTCAGGTCTTACATATAATTCAAAAGTAACTTTTTTAAGCAGAGGTGCAGACCCACAAACTAAAACATTCAGGGTTGAATCGGAATTGACAAATCTTGATTATAGAATTAAAGACGGATTAACAGGTGAGATGATAATTTTCACAACTCCTGTTAAAGCTCATTTTGTTCCAACGTCAGCTTTTCTTCTTGCCGATAATGGTGATGTTGCACTTGCACAAATAGAAAATGGAAAGGTTAAAATTTCAGTGGTTAATATTCTTAGAGATACTAAAGAAGGTGCATGGATAACAGGGCTTGATGATAATGTGAGAATAATTGTCTCAGGTCAGGGTTTTGTTAAGCAAGATGAAGAAGTTAACTTTTTGGATGGGTAAATGGGAATAGTTTCGTCAGCAGTTGGAAAATTCAGAACAACATTATTAATCATGTTGTTTTTTATTATTGCAGGCGTTTTAGGAAGAACTGGGATGCCAATTGCCTCAAATCCAAATGTATCTTTTCCATGGGTTAATGTTGTTGTTTATCTTGAAGGAGCATCACCTGAGGACATGGCACGACTTGTTGCAAAACCCCTTGAAAACAGAATGCTTAGATTGGAGGGCCAGGAAGAGGTTTTTTCTGTAAATGCACAAAGCCATTCATTTGTTCGTATTAAATATGATGTTGACTATGACATAGATCAGGCAGTTTTAGACGTGGAACGTGCTGTTTCTGAGGTTAGAAATCAACTACCTCCAGAAGCAGAAGATCCTAGAGTTATGGAATTTGCTGATAACGATCAGCCAATTCTTGTTTACAGTATTTATGGATTTGCAAATCTTAGATCTGGATTTTTAATAGCGAAAGATATGCAAGAGAGGCTAGAGAAAATACCTGGTATTCTTGAGATTGAAATTGATGGTGTTCCTGAGGAACTTCTCGAAGTAGTTGTATCACGACCAAAACTTGAAACTCTTGGTGTTGGGCTTCTTGAGATAGGAAATGCAGTAAGATCAAACAATGTTCTCATACCAGCCGGATTCCAGGATACAGGATCTGGTAAGTTTGCGGTTGAAATTCCAAGCGTCTTTGAAAGTAGAGATGATGTATACAACCTACCTATTAAAGCATCAGGCTCAAAGGTTGTCACATTAGGCGACGTTGCAGATATAAAGAGAACTTTTAAAGATCCAACAAGCTTTTCCCGAGTAAATGGATTCGATGCAATAACTTTAAAGATTCAAAAACGTGTTGGTTTTAATGAGCTAGATATAGCCAATACGGTCAAAAACGAAATTGAACTAATTAGAGAGGAATATCCAACAACGCTAAAAATTGAACCTGGACTTGATACTACCCAATTTGCAAGTGACATGGTGAGTGAACTCGAAGGTAATATTATTACTGCTGTTGTGTTGGTAATGGTTTTAGTTGTGGCGACACTTGGATTAAGAAATGGGCTAATAGTTGGTATTGCAATACCGTTCTCTTTCCTCGTAACTTTTGGCATTCTTCATTACATCCTAGGCTATGAATTTAATTTTCTAGTTATGTTTGGAATGCTTCTTGGCTTGGGGATGTTGATTGATGGAGGCATAGTTATAGTTGAATACGCAGATAAACTCATTGACAGCGGTCAAGACAGAAAAGAAGCTTATGTTAATTCTGCAAAACGTATGTTTACACCGGTAGTAGCTTCAGTTTTAACTACAGTTGCAGCTTTTACTCCTCTAATGATATGGCCTGGGGTTTCAGGAAAATTTATGCGATATTTGCCAATTACAGTTTTCGTGGTGTTATTAGCATCTCTAGCATATGCTCTAATCTTTGCTCCAGTTATAGGATCTTTATTTGGCAGACAGAAAAGAAAAAACGATTTACAAAATGATTCTGAAGATACTCTAATCAAGAGAAACTACAAAAAAGCTATTGGCTTTGCTGTAAAAAATCCACTTGAAACAATCTTTTATACATTATTCTTAGTTTTATTCATAATTCCTTTGGGGGTCGTTGGAAATTTTGGCAAGGGTTTTGTTTATTTTCCATCTATCGAACCATGGATCATAAATGTAAACCTTCAAGCAAGAGGAAATATTTCCCCTTATGAAGCAAAAGATATGGCAATTGAAGTAGAAGAAAAACTAATAGGCCTAAAAGGAGTTGATGATTTACTTGTTACTGTTTCAAACTCTGGTTGGGGTGGCGGAGATGGTGTTGCTCGTGGATATATTCTTGTGGAGGATCCAAAAACATTAGATATAAGTGGTTGGGATGTTCTTAACAATGCAAGAGATGCTGTCGTAGGCTCAGCAGGCTATAAAGTTAATATTAGAGAGGTGCAAGAAGGGCCTGGACAATGGACAGCACCGGTTGAAATTAAGCTCTTGAGTGAAAGTCGTCAACTCATTGATGAGAAGACAGTTTTACTTAGAAATTATATCGAAAATAATATTCAAGGTTTAACAGGTTTAGCAGACACAATGCCGAAATATAAGATTGAATGGAAAATAGATGTAGATAAGGAAAGAGCTTTTCAAGCAGGAATAAATCTTTTTGATGTGGGGTCTGCCGTTCAAATGGTAACGGGTGGTATAAAACTTGGTGAATATAGGCCTGATGATGCAAAAGAAGAAATTGACATAAGAGCAAGATTTCCTGCCGATCAAAGAACACTTTCAAGTTTAGATTTAATTACAGTAAATACAAGAAACGGACCAGTTCCAGTTTCAAGTTTTGTAGAAGTTGAGGCAAGACAGAATGCTGCATCATTAAACAAAATTGATGGTAAGTTTTACCATGAAATTAGCGGAATAAATAAACCAGGTTATAACCTATATGAAGAAATTAATAAAATTAAAAACTGGATGTCTGAAACTGGATTTGAGGATCCAAGAATGGAAGTTAGATTTGGTGGCCTTACCCAACAGGGTGATGAAGCAACGAGTTTTTTAGCTCTGGCTTTTATTGGAGCACTTTTCTTGATGTTCATAATTCTAGTCACACAGTTTAATAGCATCTCGCAACCATTCATTATTTTAATTTCAGTCTTATTCTCAACAGCTGGTGTGTTTCTTGGGTTAACTATCGCACAAGTAGAACCATCAACTATTATGACCGGAACTGCCGTTGTTGGCCTTGCTGGCATAGTGGTAAATAATAATATTGTTCTTATTGACACTTTTAATAGGCTCAAGTTAGAAAAGCCAAAAACGCCAATCGAAGAATTAATTACAGAAACGTGCTTAAGCAGATTAAGGCCAGTTCTTTTAACAACAGTCACAACAATATTTGGTCTTATATTCCTAGCTTCTGGTTACAGTGTTGATTTAATCAACCAAGCTATCTACGAGGGGACGTCTACAGTAAAGTGGTATCAAGCATTTGGTATTAGCATATGTTGGGGATTAGGATTCAGCACAATCCTTACGCTATTAGTTACTCCAGCATTCCTTGCAGTTTTTGAAAATATCTCCAAAAAAATAAAAGTCAAAGTTACATCTAATAGTATTTAAAATTAATTAAGTTAAAATCAGGTATGGCTAAATTTGAAGAATCGATTAAGGAACTTGAAGAAATTGTAAAACTTCTTGAAGAGGGTGAACCAAGTTTAGAGGAATCACTTAAAAAATTTGAAAAAGGAATTTCCTTAATCAAAGCATGTCAAAAAGATTTAGAATCTGCTGATGTCAAGATTAAAGAATTAACAGAAGATGGGGCAATCAAACCATTCAACGAAAGTAATACTTAAAAATCAGAATTTTGAATCAATTCTTTTTGAGAGAATTAATAAAGAAATTAAAAACCTCTCACTGAATGAAGATTTAATTGATGGACCGATTAATTATTCTCTTTCCAACCCAGGCAAAAGAGTAAGGCCAATTTTGGCATACCTTACTGCAGATGCAATAAATTTGGATCTTCGGAAAGTTGACTCTGTTGCGGCAGCAATTGAAGTCATGCATACCTACTCCTTAGTACACGACGATTTGCCATGCATGGATAATGATTCCTTACGAAGAGGTAAGCCTACATTGCACATAAAATACAATGAATCTTCAGCTGTTTTAACAGGTGATGCTTTACAGTCCCTAGCGATACTTTTAATTGCAGAAGATAAAAATCTAAACTCAGATGAAAAAATAAATTTGATAAAATCCTTATGTGAAACCGTCGGACACAAAGGGATGATTCTTGGACAATATTTAGACCTAAAGTTCGAGAATGCTGAACCATCAAAAGATGAAATCATTGAAATGTATGGACTTAAAACAAGCTTATTGATTGAATTTTCAATTATCTCTCCTTTATTAATCGGGAACAAGCTCAATGATGATTGGAGAGATCTTGCAAGATATGTTGGTATCAGTTTTCAATTGATTGATGACTTAATTGATGTGACTCAACCGACTGAGATAATTGGAAAAACTGCAAGCAAAGATATTGAAAGCAAGAAAAAGACCTTGCCAATAACAGAAGGTCTTGAAGAATCTCAAGAAATCATTCAGAACTATAAATTGAGGGCATTTGAAAAGATAAATATACTTGGTCTAAATAATCACCCTTTAAGAGCTTATATTGACGATTTATTTAGGAGGGTGAGCTAATGAAAATATTTAAAAGCTTTCCAAAAAGTCCCTCAGAATATAAATTTTTAATTGAAAAACATTTCCCTGAAGACACTAAACTAATAGATCCTAAAAATCTTCAAAAGTTAGCAGATGAAGTAAGAGAATTTCTTCTTTATTCAGTGAGTACAACAGGTGGTCATTTTGGGGCAGGCCTTGGAGCAATAGAGTTAACAGTAGCGCTTCATTATGTGCTTAATATGCCATCTGATAAAGTAGTGTGGGATACGGGTCATCAGGCTTATCCTCATAAGATTTTAACTGGAAGAAAAGAACAGATGAAATATATGAGAGAACTACATGGGTTAGCAGCTTTTCCATCTATAAATGAGTCGAAGTATGATGCAATGAGTGTTGGGCATTCAAGTACATCAATAAGTGCAGCCCTGGGTATGAATGAAGCATCAAATTTGCTTTCCCATAAAAATAACTCTTTTGCTGTAATAGGGGATGGGGCAATGACTGCAGGAATTGCCTTTGAGGCTATGATGCATGCTGGACACTTAAATAGAAATCTAAAGATTATTTTAAATGACAATGATATGTCTATATCAAAGAATGTTGGAGGTTTATCAAATTATCTAGCGAATATATGGGGGTCAAAGACTTACAAAAAATTAAAATCAAGCGGAAAGCGTGCATTACAAAAGATGCCCTACGCGCTTCATCTATCACGAAATATTAAAGATGGAATCAAAAATGCTGTTATGCCAGGAAATTTATTTGAAGATATAGGTCTGAATTATATTGGTCCTATTGATGGACATAACATACCGCTTCTTATTAAAACCCTTAAGCGAATGCTTGAAAAAGACGAGCCATACTTGCTGCATGTAATAACTAAAAAGGGTGCAGGATTTGAGCCTGCTGAAAATGAACGCATTAAATACCATGCAATCTCAAAACTTGAAAAAAATCCTAAAAAGACTAAACCCAAATTTCAAGACATCTTTGGAGATTGGCTTTGCTATAAAGCTAAGATTGATGCCAATCTTGTAGGCATTACACCAGCCATGAAAGAGGGTTCAGGTATGGTAAAATTTGAAAAAGAATTTCCTGATAGGTTTTATGATGTTGCAATAGCAGAACAACATTCTGTTACCTTTGGTTCAGGTCTTTTCTTAGGAGGATTAAAGCCAGTTGTAGCTATCTATTCAAGTTTTCTGCAAAGAGCATATGATCAATTCATACATGACGTATGTCTTGAAAACTTAGATGTCACATTTGCAATAGATAGAGCAGGGATAGTTGGTGAAGATGGACCAACACATACAGGAAGTTTTGACTTAGCATTTATGAGGTGCGTTCCTAACATAATAATTTCTACTCCTTCAGATGAAAATGAATTATGGAAACTATTAAATACCTCATACCATTATAAAGGACCAGCAGCGATAAGATATCCAAGAGGCTCGGGTGTTGGGGCGCCAGTGTCTAGCAAATCTGAGTTACTTGATATTGGTAAGGCCAATGAAATATTTGCTGGATCTAAAGTATGCATTTTAAATTTTGGTGTTTTGCTCAATAGAGTAATTAATCTTGCTGAGGAACAAAACTTTGGGCTCTATGATATGAGGTTTGTAAAACCATTAGATACCGATGTATTGGATAATATTTTTGAAAAATATGCTTATGTTGTAACGGTAGAAGATCACTCTATAATTGGGGGTGCAGGCAGTGCTGTTGGAGAGTATCTCCACCGAAAAAAAGCTTCATGCAACTTATTGTCCCTTGGTCTTGATGATGAATTTCCAGAACATGGTACAAGAGATGAAATTTTAAAAATTAATAAACTTGATGAAGATGGAATTAGAAATAATATCTTAAAGTTTATTGATTAAATGAGTCCCACCCCTTGGTATCAAAAGAAACCTTTTGATTATCATACAAAATCTCGTTTTGATTTGATTTGTTAGTTATAAAACCAATGTGCAATATGTCTTTAGAGATATCTAAAACCTTTTCTAAATTTGATCTACTTGATGTAAAGCAAAGTACATAGTCATCTCCACAATACAGATCAGCTTTTCCTGTCGAAGTATGATTAGAATTCAAAGCTACTCTATAACTCGCTTTTGAGGCCTCACAAATTCTCTCAAGATCTATTATGAATCCATCAGAAACGTCAATACATGAGGTTGCATAAGTTGCAATAGATTCTATTAAATTCACAGGCAAGGCTGGTCTAAGAAAATGATTACTTTCTCTGTCTTGCAAATTTTTTCTTCCTACATACCCTTTTCCAAGTTTATTACTGATAAAAATGCAGTCATCAACTTTTGCACTTGATCTAAGTAAGGGCTTTCCTAACAACTTGCCGAAAAATGTAGGTGTTATGCAGGTAGTTCCTTTGGTAATATCGCCTCCAATTAAATTACATTTGTAGTCTTCGCAGAACTCTTTAACTCCATCAGAAAAGGAAGCAAACCAATCATTATTTGCATCAGTGTGAGAAATTGATAATAAGAACGAATTGGGTATAGCGCCCATAGCAATTATGTCACTGCAGGCTACTGCAAGACTTCGATAAGCAATATATTTTGGCTCAAGTTTTTCTGGGAAATGTGTGCCTTCTCTTGAAGTATCAATTGTGGTGACGATATCACTATCTGGTGAAATAACTGCTCCATCATCACCTATTCCAACTCGAATATCAGGCGATGGATTTTCTAAAACTTTAAAGAATTTTTTGATTAAATCTTTTTCTTTTGGCACTAAGAAGGATAGCGTTCTATTAAACCTGCTGCGCCTTGGCCTCCACCAACACACATTGTCACTACTCCATATTTTTTATCTCTATTTTTTAGTTCTCTTATCATGTGTCCTACCAATCTAGAGCCAGTCATTCCATATGGATGACCAATAGCTATTGATCCCCCATCAACATTTAATTTTTCCATTGGAATTCCTAATTCGTCTCTGCAATATACAACTTGAACAGCAAATGCTTCGTTTAATTCCCATAGATCAATATCCTCCATTGAAAGATTGTAGTTTTGAAGTAATTTTGGAATTGCAAAAACTGGCCCTATTCCCATTTCATCCGGTTTGCAACCTACGGTTGTGAAACCTCTAAAATAAGCTTTTGGCTTTAAGCCCAGATCTAAAGCTCTCTCCTCAGACATAACTAACGTTACAGAAGCTCCATCTGATAGCTGTGAGGAGTTACCCGCAGTTACACTCCCATTCTCTGGATCAAATACTGGTTTCAGTGATGACAGTCCCTCTAAAGTAGTTTCTGGTCTATTACACTCATCTCTTGTACATTCTGCATCAACTATTTTTTGTTCTCCTGTCTCCTTATTGGTTAATAACATCTGAGTCTTCATCGGAATAATTTCATCATCATATCTTCCAGCTAACTGTGCTTCTCCTGTTCTAATTTGACTCTGTAAGGAGTACTCATCTTGAAGTTCTCTTGCAACTTTATATCTTTTTGCAACAACCTCTGCTGTTTGGCCCATAGGAAAATATATTCCAGGTTCATCTTGGTTGATCTTATCATTCACAAATCCATTCATATTTATTACTGGCTGAACTTGGGTAATTTGTTCAACACCACCGGCCATGATTGTATCGTAACCACCTGCCATAATTTGACCAGCTGCCATTGAAATAGTCTGAAGACCGGATGAGCAATACCTATTAACTGTGGTGCCTCCTGTAGTAATTGGAAGCTTAGAAAGCACAACAGCATTTCTTCCAACATTGTGTCCTGTAGGTCCCTCAGGATTACCACACCCCATAATGATATCTTCAACAGTATCTGATGGTAGATTTGGGTTTCGATCAAGGAGTGCATCAACGCAGTGAGCCACCATATCGTCACCTCGTGTCATATTAAATGTTCCTCGAAAAGATTTTGTTAAACCAGTTCTGACGCTATCGACTATTACTACATTTTTCATTATTTACTCCAAAAAAACTTATTCTAACTTGTTTTCTTTGTCATTTACATCAAGTTTTTTATACCATCCAGGTATTATATCAATACCAAGCTTCTTTGCTCTTTTAAACAGATAAGGTATTGTTATGGGAGAAAAAGGCAAAATAAGCAATATACCAAAACCTGCACCTTTAAGGATCTCTCTTAGTTGTTTATTAGCTTGAGTAAGGTGCTTTTCATCCTCAGTATCAAGATACATAAAAAAATTATCTAGCATCTCTTTATTAGCATCATTTTCTTCTTTAAGTGCCGTTATAAGATTATCTAGGTATTTATTAATACTATTAAGCATAAAAAAAACCTCCGCTTTGCGGAGGTTTTATTTTAATCAATTTCTTATGGTTTAGAAATTATAAATTAACGAAATTCCACCAGTCATTGGTTCTTGGAAATAGAGGTTATACCCTCCTCCATTACTTGAAGCACCAACAAATCCTCCGGTGACAACATCTTTGTCTTCTAAGTTATGAAGATAAAAATCTACACCCCAGTCGCCGCTAGGAGGTGTATAACTCAAATCAAAGTTAACAAAGCTGAAGGAATCAACTTTAGCATGTGAATTTTGGAACACATCTAAAAAGAAACCATCACGATAATTAAAATCAACCCTTGCTGTGATCAACCCATCATCATTATTCATAAGATCAAATTCTGCTCCAGCAGAATAAGTTACCTCGGGAACACCAGGAAGTGGTTTTCCAGCTAGATCAACAAGAGCTGGAGTTGTGGAACATGGTATATTTAATAAAGCATTAAAATATGCGGCACACGATCCACCAAATGATCTAAAGATCGGTCCTACGTCTGTCATTCCCATAACTGTTCCACCAGCAACAACCTGTGACCCCATTGTTGCACTAACGCCGTATGGATTCCTAGGATCATAATCGAGGTAGCCAATAATTTCTGAATTGTTTATAGCTCCTACAAAATTCAATCTTGTGAATCCATTAGGTATGAATAAAACTTCAAGTTCAAGACCATTCAAATCAACATCGGTATTAAATGTTTCTGAAGCAAGGCCAACAATTTTATTCAATTGCATCCCTTCGACTTGGTTGAAATATACTGAAGCATTTACTGTTAATGCGCCACCTAAATATCTACCTTTAGTACCTACCTCAAATACGTTATGGATTTCAGGATCAACAACTGTTATTGCTCCACCTGTAACGTTGTTATCAGCCCCTGAAGTCGTTGTAGGGTTAAATCCACCAGACTTGATTCCTCTGTCATATTTAACGTATAAAAGAGTTCCATCATCAAGCTTCCTATCAAGAATAACACGACCAGTAAACTCATCTAACTCAGTTGCATACTCTGGTAGTACTGGGAATCCATTTACAGTACCGTTGTAACCTGCAAGTGTACCTGATGCGTCTCCAACCCCATCCATCACAAAATCACTTATCATAATGAAGTTTGATCTTGCACCTGCGGTAAGAGTAGTTCTGTCGTCAATTTCATGAGTAAACTCAGCAAAAAGACCCCAAGTATCTCTGTAAGACTTGTTCCATGATTGGAATTGTTGCTGCCAAAGTGGTAAAGCTGGATTTACAGGGAATGGTGCTCCTGCTAATGCATAATTTGGTCCTAGTGCTGCTATTTGTCGAACAATATTTGCTGCACCTTGGTGAGTTGCCTCAACTCCAGCAGTTGTACCCGCAAATAATACTGAAGGTAACTGTGCTGCTTGACCAACTAACACTTGTTGAGCAAGAGCAGTACAAGTTGCAACATCAGTACACTGTCCTGATGCAAGTAATTGTGGAATTAATGCAGCTATCTGTGCTGGTGTTGTCGGATCCGCGCCAACATATGCTACAGCAGCACCAAGAATTGCAGCTGGGATTGCTTGTTCACCTACAGCTTGATAAGCACCAAAATAGTTTGCCCAAAAACCTAATCCACCAAACTGACCTAAATCTGGGAACTTTCTACCAATTGGTCCTTTGCTTACATCAGCAAAATAACTAAATCCTGGTGATTGAACTCGATAGTTTGTAAAACTGGATGAAAGCTCATGCCATAAACCAGTAACAACTTCTGTGTCACCACCAAAACTTGATGTGAATCTTAGTTCATATTGCTGAGTATCAAAATCTGATTGAGCAGCATCCACAGGCTCATCGCTTGCGTAACTTTGGACACCTAAATCAAACAATTCTGTAATTACTGGGCCCATTCTGTAATTTCTTGTTGACACCGAGCTGTTCAAACTTTGCATGTGATCGTAATCTTGATGATAATTTGCCGCAATGAAATTCATTGTCCAGTTATCATTAACGACATGCTCAAGATTTAAACTTGCATTGTAATTATCTGTTCTTAATCTTGGATTAGTCATAGTAGATACTTTGTTTAAGTCATCTGGGTAGACTGCGCCATCTGTATAACTTAATGTAAGGTCTGGAGCTATCAAGCCACCAGGATAATTAAGAGTTAAGAAGTCTACAGTACCAAAAGCTGTCACACCACTATGTGATGAACCTTTAAGAGGCAAGCCATCACCCCATTGAGTACAACCCATGACTGGGTCTGGCGTACATGCAGCTCTTTGTGTTCTGTTTCTATTGTCATCAATATTGTTGTTAACAAGAGTTAAAGTTGCTGATGTTCTATCTGAAAAATCAAAAATACTTTTTACCCGAACACCTAAAAATTTCCTGTTATCAACATCTGTACCGTTGTAGATATTATCAACATATCCGTCTCTTCTTAACGATCGTATAGAAATTCTAGTTCTAAAGTCTTCGCCTGGATTTATTGTAAATGCAGCGGTATATCTCTGCAGGTTTAAATCACCGTATTCAGCTCTAAAGAAACCATCAGTTTCATCACCTGGATCCCTACTATTAATAATGAAGGTTCCACCAGCGTTATTACCACCGTATAAGGTGCCTTGTGGACCTCGAAGAACCTCAAATGATGCAATGTCAAAAAGCTCACCAACAGCCATAGAGGTACCGCCGATATTATTATCATCTAGCCTGTAGGTTGCTAAACCTGAGAATGATCCACCAACAGCGTAGTTGGAAAGACCCCTGATTCGAACACCAGTTCCTGAGAAGTTCGTTTTTTGAAACTGAACTCCAGGCACACTGAACTGAAAGTCATAGAATTCCTTCAAATTCTTTGACTCTATATCTGTGGCCGAAATAACAGTGACGGCCAGCCCCGTATCTTGTAGTGCGGTTTCTTTTCTAAAAGCTGATGTCACAACTTCCTCAATATTGTCTGAATCTACAGATTCGTCATTTTCTTGAGCAAAAGAAAAGGAACTACATAAAAGTATTAAAAGAAATAGTATGTATCTCATATCTCTCTCCCATAAGTCATTAATAGCAATATAATATAACAAATATCATGGTTGGCAAACTTTTAAAACATTGAAAAAAAGCGAAAAAGCAAAGAAAATATCAAATCTTCTTAATATTTTTTTTCCCAAACCTCCAGTGCCTCTGGATCATACTGATGCTTATACCCTACTTATAGCTGTTTTGCTTTCAGCTCAGTGTACAGATGAGCGTGTGAATCTTGTCACTCCAAAGCTTTTTAAAAAAGCAAAAAAACCAATAAAAATGTCTAAATTAGATGTAGAAACAATTTATAAAATCATTAAACCTTGCGGATTGGGTCCTCAAAAATCAAAGGCAATTAAAAAACTATCTCAGATTCTTGTTAAAAAATATAATGGAGAGGTGCCAAAAGATTTAGAACATCTTGAGCAATTGCCTGGAGTTGGCCATAAAACAGCTTCTGTTGTAATTTCGCAAGCCTTTGACATTCCAGCTTTTCCAGTTGATACGCACATACACAGATGTGCTCAAAGATGGGGGCTAACCTCTGGGAAGAATGTTAAAACTACCGAAAAAGATTTAAAAAAAATATTTCCTGAAGAAGAATGGAATAAACTTCATATTCAAATTATCATGTATGCTAGAAAATTTTGTACAGCGCGGTCTTGCTTTGGATTAGATTGTAAGATTTGTAAAACTTGCTACCCAAACAGAATTAGGAAATTTAAACATAAAAAACCTTAGATATGGACTTTTTTAGAGATAAGTTAAATATTAGTATTGACGAATATGATAAAGAACTCAGCACCTTTATTAATGCTGAGAAGGAGCGACAAGAAAAACATATTGAACTTATTGCTTCAGAAAATTATGCGTCCAAAAGAATTCTTGAAGCTCAAGGCAGTGTTTTAACAAATAAATATGCCGAAGGTTATCCTGCAAAAAGATATTATGGTGGCTGTGAATTTGTTGATGGTGCTGAAAATTTAGCTATTGAGAGGGCAAAAAATTTATTCAAAGCTAATTTTGCCAATGTGCAGCCTCATTCTGGAGCTTCCGCAAACGCAGCAGTTTTTTTAGCTCTTCTTGAGCCAGGGGATACAGTGCTTGGTATGGCTCTAGATCAAGGAGGCCATCTTACTCATGGATCAAAGGTAAATTTTTCTGGAAGGAACTACAATTCAATACAATACGGACTTGATAATGTAACAAAAGAAATTGATTACGATCAAGTTAAAACACTAGCTGAAACACATAAGCCAAAATTGATTATTGCTGGGTTCTCAGCCTATATGGGAATTGTTGATTGGAAAAGGTTTAGAGAAATTGCTGATAGTGTTAATGCTTATTTACTTGTAGATATGGCTCATGTCTCTGGGTTGGTTGCAGCTGAGGAATATCCAAGCCCAATACCTCATGCACATGTAGTAACAAGTACAACTCATAAGTCATTGCGAGGACCTAGATCCGGAATCATACTTTCAAATGAGGATGAAGATTTTCAGAAAAAGCTAAATTTCGGTGTTTTTCCAGGCACTCAAGGTGGCCCTCTAATGCACGTAATTGCAGCAAAAGCCATATGCTTTATGGAAGCAATGACAAAAGAATTTAAAGATTATCAAAAAGACATTAAGGTTAATGCTTCTGAAATGTGTACAACTTTTCAAGATCGTGGATTCTTAACAGTTAGCCCAAAGACTGAAAACCATTTAGTGCTACTTGATTTAACAAATAAAGATATAACTGGAAAGGATGCCGAAGATTTGTTGGGATCTTTGAACATTACTGTTAATAAAAATTCAATTCCAAATGATCCTCAATCTCCTTTTGTTACTTCAGGAATAAGGATTGGCACCCCTGCAATTACTACGCGAGGTTTTCAGAAAAAAGAGGCTAAGTTGGTTGCTAACCTTATATGCGACGCAATTGAAGGCAAGAATCAACTAAAAGAACTAAGTAAAATCACAAATCAAGTTAATCAAATATGTGAAAATTTTCCGGTCTATAGGTAACAATGTATTGTCCATTTTGTAGTAGTAATGAAACTAAGGTAGTTGATTCCAGATTGGTAGCTGGAGGGTCACAGATAAAAAGAAGGAGAGAATGTACAAAATGTGGCGAAAGGTTTTCTACATATGAAGAAGCTGAATTAGTGATGCCAAGAATAATAAAATCAAATGATAGAAGGGAGCCTTTTGACGAAGAAAAACTAAGGGCAGGTTTTCATAAAGCACTTGAAAAGAGACCAGTTTCCTCTGACAAGATAGAAAATGCTATTCAAATAATTAAAGACAGTATTAGAAAGATTGGTGAAAGGGAAGTAGGTTCACAATTTTTAGGCAAGCAGGTAATGAATCAACTAAAAGAATTGGATGAAGTAGCATACGTAAGATTTGCATCTGTGTACCAAAATTTTCAAGATGTGAAAGATTTCACTGATGAGATTTCTGAACTTTCAAAGAAATAATGGATTACTCAAAATATATGGAACACGCCATAAATATGGCTGCAGAATTTAAATATACTGCTAAACCTAATCCTGTGGTTGGCGCATTAATTTTAGAACAGGAGCAAATAATTTGTGAAGGGTTTCACGAAAATTATGGAGGTCCGCATGCCGAAGTTAACTGTCTGGAACAACTAAAAAAACTTGGTAACAAACAAAGGGAGAATCTCACATTAATATGTACACTTGAACCTTGCAATCATTTTGGGAAAACACCTCCATGCACCGATCAAATCATAAAATCTGGGATAAAGAATGTTGTAATCGGCTCTGTAGATCCAAATCCAAAAGTTTCAGGTTCAGGCATTAAAAAGATGGAGGAAAATGGAATTACTGTAACTCGGGGTATTTTAGATAAGGAGGCAAGAAAAATTAATGAATATTTTTTCTTCAAACATGAAAAAAAAAGACCATTTATAACAATAAAAATCGCAAGTTCCAAAGATGGAAAATCGTATGACGCAGATGGTAGCACGACCTGGATTACTTCTAAGGATTCAAGAAGCGATGTGCAATTACTGCGTGCAGAGCATGACGCTATATTAACTGGGGGGAACACAGTCCGAAATGACAATCCAAGGATGAATGCTAGAGTCAATTTTCCTATCAATCAGCCAAAGAAGATTCTTCTTTCATCGAAAGACGACTGGGACATGAATCTTAACTTTTTTCAAAATTCAGATTTTGAAATAATAAAGGAAACTAATATAACCAAAATAATAGGATCAAGTTTTTTTCAGAATATAAACTCAGTAATGGTCGAAGCTGGGCCAAAGCTTGTAAATGCTTTTTTGAAGAATGAGCTTTGTGATAGGCTGATAATCTATCAGTCCCAAAACGATCTTGGAAGTAATGGGATCAATTGGTTTGAAAATGACGATCACATAGATAAATATGGTTTTAAGCTTAAATCAAACTATACTATTGGGCCGGATGTAAAGATGGTTTTAGAAAATGAATAAAAATAATATTTTAGAGTTATTAAGTGATCTTAAAAAAGGGAAGATGGTTATTATTCTTGATGATGAAGATCGGGAAAATGAGGGTGATCTAGTATGTGCTGCTGAAGCAGTTACGCCTGAAATAATAAATTTCATGGCCAAACATGGACGAGGCTTAATCTGCCTTACTCTAGATTCAGCAAAATGTGAAAAGCTAGACTTAAAGCCGATGACGCCAAACAATAAAACCAGTAATAAGACTGCTTTCACCGTTTCAATTGAGGCTAAATCAGGCGTTACAACAGGCATTTCAGCTAAAGACAGAGCTCACACTATCTTGACGGCAGCAAATAAGAATTCAACAGCAGATGATATAGTTCAACCGGGCCATATCTTTCCACTAAAAGCTATGAATGGAGGAGTTCTTGCGAGAGCGGGCCATACTGAAGCAGCATGTGATCTTTCCTCATTGGCAGGTTTTTCACCAGCAGGAGTTATTTGTGAAATTATGAATGATGATGGAAGTATGGCAAGAAGAGATGATTTAATAAAATTTGCTGAAAAATTTGATTTGAAAGTTGGAACGATAGCAGATTTGATTGATTTTAGATTATCGAAAGAGTCTACAGTTGAACGAATTTTAGAAAAAGACGTTACTACTGATTATGGTGTCTTTAAATTGGGTGTTTGGAGAGATATTATTTTCGATGAACATCACTTCTCACTTACGAGAGGTCAGATAAATGAAGGGGCTTTACCCCTTGTGAGAGTTCAAACTCAAAGTGTATTACAAGATGTTCTAAGCATTGATGAAATTGGAAAAAAATGGTCAACAAGACGATCTCTTGAAAGACTGTCTAAAGAAGAGTTAGGAATATTTGTTTTAATAAATCACAGGGATGCAAAGTCATATTGGCTTAATATGTTAATGGATAAGCCAGTTGAAATAAAAAGAAATAGAAGAGTAATAGGTGTTGGATCACAAATATTAAGAGCGCTTGGATTACATAAGATTAAATTTCTAGGCACACCAACAAAATATAGTGGCTTATCAGGTTTTGATATTCAAATTGAGGAATTTATAGATGAATAAAATTCCAAAATTTTCAGTTGGTATCATAAGAACAAGTTGGTATGAAGAAAGGATTGAAATCATTATTAATGAGATTACAAAAAATCAATGCCTTAATTGCGAAATTATCCAAGTTCCAGGATCTCTAGAACTTGCACAAGCTGGAAAACGTTTTATCCAATCAAAAGAATCCATAGATGCTTTAATCTTTTGTGGAATTGTAATTAGAGGACAAACATCACATTATGAACTAGTTACAGCTGAAACTTTTAGGTCCATAGGAAGTCTTGCATTGGAGTATCCAGACATCAGGATGATAAATAATGTTTTCTGTGTAGAAAATAAAAAACAGCTTGAAAGCAGAATCCAAAAAAATACTTTTAACAATGTAGAAGGCTTAATAAGTTCATTGATGAACTCATGAAAAATCTTTCAAAGTTTAAGGACAAGGTTAATGCAAGGAATCTTCTCGTTCAGGCAATGTATGAATTTTCTTTTGGTCATAATTCATCTCAAGAGATAGAGAAGTCGTTTATTAAAAACTTCACCAAAACAAAGGTTGATTATATATTCTTTAAGAATATTTTTAGATACGTTACCAAATCGTACGTGGATCTTAGAAAAGCTATTCAGAAATTTGCAGAGCTCGAACTCTTTGGTATAAAAACAATTGAAACCATGGAAGAAAATATTATGTTGATAGCCTTAGCAGAATTTGAGATAGAACAAACACCAAAAATTATAATAATTGATGAATCCGTGCGTCTTGCCAAAAAGTTTGGTGGAGATAACTCATATAAATTTGTTAATGCAAGTCTTGAAAAAATATTAGAATCATATAAATGAAAAATCTAAGTTTTATTGGTTGTGGTCATTTAGCAAAATGTCTTATTCAAGGTTTATCAAATAAAACTGAATATGAAATTAGCGGATTTGACATTTTTCAAGGCAGTCTTGATTGGCTTGAAAGTAAAGGCCACAAAAGTTTAAGTCTCGAGGATTGTTGCAAGCAATCTGACGTAATATTTTTGTGTGTTAAGCCTCAAGACATACCAACACTTTGTGGGGATTTAAAAGAACATCTCAGAGAAGGTCAAGAAGTAATTAGTGTGGCTGCTGGTGTAAAGCTTGAAAAGCTAAAAGAGCTTCTTCCAGGAGCAAGGATAACAAGAGTTATGACTAACGTTGGGACAAGAGACAATTTGGGAGTAACCGCAATATTCTCTCAAGTAATAAATGATGAAATAATATCGCTGTTTAACTTTCTTGGAAAAGCATTTACCGTGGAAAATGAAGATCAAATTGATCTCCATACTGTATTGATCGGTAGCGGACCAGCATTTTTTTATGATCTCTTAAGTGAGTTTGAAGAAAAGATGCAAGACATCGTGAATGACAAAGATATGAAACGTGAAGTTACAATTCTCTTTTTAACAAGCATAATTAGTGCAATTAAAAATGGTGAAAATCTAGACTCTTTAGTAGACTCAGTGGCATCTAAGGGAGGAACAACTGAAGCGGGTCTAAAGTTTCTTAGAGAGAAGAACTTTAACTTAATATTTTCTGAAGCAGTTGATAGAGGGGTTGAAAGAGCAAAAGAATTATCTATGGATTAAATCTTTCCTATTAGGGCCATTTGAAATTAGGGAAACTGGAACATTTGTGAAACGCTCGATTGTTTCTATTAACTCCCTGGCTTCTTGAGGTAGATCTTTAAAGTTTTTAGCCTCCTTCAAGGACGATTGCCAACCATTTAATGTTTTATATACAGGTTTTACTTGGTGCAGCAACCTTGATTTAAAAGGGACCTTCTTTTCGTCTATCTCATACCCAATGCATACTTTAATTTCTTTAAATGAGTCAAGAACATCAAGCTTTGTAATACAAAGATTTGTTAGATTATTTAATTTTGCTGAATACTTTAAAGCAACAAGGTCAAGCCAACCACATCTTCTTGGCCTTCCGGTTGTTGCTCCGTATTCATTGCCTATATCTGCAATTTTTTTTCCATCCTCACAAAAAAGCTCTGTAGGAAATGGACCCTCCCCTACTCTTGTAGTGTATGCTTTTGCAACTCCAAGCACATCAGAAAAGATGCTTTTGGGAAACCCCGAACCTATTCCTACTGATGTTGCTAAAGTATTTGATGATGTAACAAATGGATATGTTCCATAGTCTACATCTAATAAAGTCCCTTGTGCTCCTTCATAAAGTATTGCTTCGCCACTCTCATATATTTCTTCAAGGGTATCTGTTACATCGCCGAAGTATTTAGACGCTTTTTCATAATTACTTAATAACTCCTTGTATACAGTCTCGGCTTCAAATTCTTCAGATTTATGAATAGTTTTAATTTGATAGTTATAATAATCCACAAGATCAGTAACTTTTTTCTTCAAGATCTTTTCATCTTCAAGATCAAATGCCTTAATACTTCTTCTTGCCGTTTTATCTTCATATGCTGGACCAATGCCCCTTCTGGTTGTTCCAATAGCATTTTTATTGTCTTCTCTTAGCTGATCTATTTTTGCATGAATAGGTAATAATAAGCTGCAGTATCTACTAATTCTTAGTTTCCCATGTAGATCTATTCCCTTTTCCTCTATTTCATGAATTTCTTTAAGTAATGAATCAAGTGAAAGAATTACACCTTGACCAATAAAACATCTTACGTGATCGTAAAATATTCCAGAGGGTATCAGATGCAGTACAAACTTTTCTTCGTCTTTATAAATTGTGTGGCCTGCATTATGGCCACCCTGAAACCTACATACTGCTTTGTATTTTGAAGAAAAATAGTCAACGATTTTTCCCTTTCCCTCGTCTCCCCACTGAGTACCCACGAGGATAAGGGATTTTTTCATCTAAGGTCTTGGATTGGATTTGTTTAGATACTTAAAATAATCACTATCAGGATCAAGAAGCAATACGTCACCTTTATTATTAAAAGTTTCTCGGTAAGCTTTCAGACTCCTTGTGAAGTCATAGAATTCAGGGTCCTTATTAAATGCACTTGCATATGTTGATGTTGCAATTGCATCTCCTTCACCTCTAATTTTTTCTGATTCTTTTGTAGCATTTGCAAGTATTATGGTTCTTTGTTTATCTGCATCAGCTCTGATTTTCTCTGCAAGCTCTCTACCCTCTGCACGCAACTCTTCCGCAATTCTATTTCTCTCAGTTTTCATCCTTTCAAAAACAGATGTTCTAATCTCTCTTTCAAAATCAATTCGTTTCACTCTAAAATCCACTATCTCAACACCTAGTTCATTCGAGTCCTCCCCTAATGAATCTTTGAGAGAGGACATAAGTCCGTCTCTATCTCCAGAAACAACTTCTTGCAGAGTCCTCTTACCAAACTCATTTCTCAACTTATCCCTAACTCTTCGCTGTAGAGTATCTTCGGCAACCCTATCTTGTCCTCCGTTAGTTGATGTGTAAAACGTTTCGGCATCAACAATTTTATATTTTACGAAAGAATCAACAAGTAGTGGTTTTGATTCACTTGACAATACCCTATCAGGCTGAGTATCAAGTGTTCTTAACCTTCCTTCAAATTTTATTGCCGTGTCCATAAATGGAATCTTGAAATTTAATCCTGGATCAAGCGTCCTTTCAAATGCACCGAGTTTCAAAAGAATTGCTTTTTCAGTATCTTTAACTATTACCACTGATTGTGCCAATACAACGATTAGAAGCAAACTTATTATTCCAATTAAACTATTATTATTCATCATCTTCCTCCGCTTTCTTCATTATCTGATCTATGGGCAAATATAAAAGATTATTGCCACCCTCAACATCAATCATTACTTTAGTGCTTGTTGAAAATACCTCTTCAAGAGCATCAAGGTACAGTCTTTCTCTAGTTACTTCAGGTGCTTTTTGATACTCAATAAGTAATGCTTCAAATCTATTAGCTTCACCTTCTGCTATTGCAATTACTTTTTCTTTATAAGCTTCAGCATCTTGTATCTGTCTTTGTGCATCACCCCGAGCTACAGGTACTATTGAAAGAGCATACTTTTCGGCATCATTCCTCAGACGCTCTTTATCCTCCCTTGCTGCAACTACGTCTCTAAACGAATCAATCACTTCAGCAGGTGGTTGTCTTTGCTCAATATTTACTTGTTGGACAGAAATTCCAGCTTCATATATCGCAAGATATTCGTCAAGCCTTAATAAAATTCCAGAACTGATTGCTGCAGCTCCTGAGGTCAATAAATCGTCCATGATGTTCTCTCCAACAACATGTCTTAGAGCGCTCTCTGCTGCCTGTCTAATTGTTATCTCTGGGTCTTCTACATTAAGAGAATAATTCTTTAAATCTGATATTGTGTATTGAACATTAAGTTCAACATCAACAATGTTCTCATCTTTAGTAAGCATGTTTGTGGGCAACACAAATGTTCTAATTCTAGAAATATTTTCTGATGCATATATTTCTTCAATTACAGGAAAATGAAATTGCAAGCCAGGACCCAACACCCTGTTATATTTACCCAAAGTGAAAACAACTTCCCTATCTGCTTCATTTATTATTCTGATACCTAAAAAGATATAGAGCGTAAACGCTCCCAACAATAAATACGAAAAAAATTTAAAGCCAAATTTAAACGGAGTTCCGCCGCCGCTTCCCGATTTTTTTCCTGAACCACCTGAAAAAAACATTTTTCTTAATTGTTCGATTGCTTCGTCAAGATCCGGCGGATTATTATTCTTTCTTCCCCAAGGATCTTTTTCGTTTGGATTCCAATTCATTGTATTAATCTCCTTTGATATTCGGTTATTGTATCAAATATTTGTTGTGTCATTTTTATATTTTTACAGTCAATTAATGTGTCTAAATCCAATTTTTTCAACCATGTTTGTTGAGATTTGATCAAAAGACTTGTTGCTTTTAAAGCCTCATTATACGCTTGCTCAAAAGATTTTGAGCCAACTATACAATCAAAGTACTGTTTGTAGTTAATAGATTGCATGCTTTGATCGTGACTTTTAAGCCGATATTTTTTAATAATTTTCTCTAATTCCTCTTTAAATCCACTCTCAAGTATTTTGTTTAGCCGCCTCGTTGCTAAATCTGTAAGTCCTTTTTTTTCTGTGTTAATTCCAATCTTGAGACAATTAGCCTTATCAAAAAATTTAATTTTTTTCTTCTCCCTCAATATAGACATTTTTTTTCCCGTAATTTCAATTATTTCTAATGCCCTAATGAGGCGTCGTGGATTAGAAATATCAATTATTTCAAATAAATCGGGATCTAGAGATTTGAGTTTTTTTTGTAGAGGCTGTATTCCTAAATCCTTAAATTCCTGATCAAGATTTTTCCTGATTTTCGGATTAGAAGGAAAATCATGAAATCCGTTAAGCAAAACATTGTGATACATCATTGACCCGCCTACAAACAACGGAATTTTTTCTCTAGATTTTATTTCTTTGATTGATGGTTCTAAATGTTTTAAAAAAACTCCTAAATCAAAATTATCATTAGGAGAGACTAAGTCAACCAAGTGATGTTTAGTCTTTATAAGTCTATCTTTATGTGGCTTACAGGTCCCAATGTCCATTTCTTTATAAACCATTCCAGAATCAATACTAATAATTTCAAACGGAAATTTTTCCGAAAGATTTATAGCTGTATCTGTTTTTCCAGATGCTGTAGGACCTATCAAGAAGACAGCAGGCAATTCATATTTAAATCTCATCAATTTGTTGGATTATTTTCTCGTATCCATCACCATGTTTATTTAATTCCTTAACTTGCAGGTTAAGTCTTTTGACCCTATTTTCATTTTTTTCATAATAATTTATTAATTCAGCTAACTCTGTGCTTGTTTTGAAAGTTTCTATTATTTTAGAATCACAGAATATCGATTTGATTTCTTTGTAATTATCAAGCTTATCTCCAGTTATTGCTGGGGTTCCTGCAAATATTGGCTCCAAAATATTATGTCCTTTTTCAAAGCAAATGCTGCCTGCAACAATTGCAAGGTTAGAATTTTTATATAATTCAAATAGAGATCCCACCTCATCGAAAAGAATTATGTCTTCATTCGTTATTTCATGAATTTTTGAAAACTGTGCCCATTTAAAAACACTTCTATCTAAAGCATTGCCCACTTCTTTAAATCTCTCTGGGTGTCTTGGTGCCAAAAAAATCACTCTGTTAGCATTTTTATTCAGGCTTGAAATAATGAATTCTTCTTCATCTTTATGCGTGCTGCCTGCTGTCACTATATATCCAGAAAAATTTCTTATCTTTTCCTTAATTTTATTTTTTGTGTTGGTCTCAACATTGTATGTCTCTTTATAAAGCTTTATGTTTCCAATAACTTGTACTTGATCAATTTCAAAATTTTCTAGTTGCTTTTTCATTTCTAAAGATTGAACGAAGAATTTATCTACTGCAGATAATATTTTTTTAGAAAAAATTTTTAGAGACAAATATTTTGAAAAAGTTTTATCTGATAATGTGGTATTAAATGAGATAATTTTTAATTTTTTTGATTTTTGAAATAAAAGATTTGGCCAAAATTCACTTTCGAACAAAATTATTTTATGAATGTTAAATCTATTAATAAATTGTCTATAAACTGGCACAATGTCATATGGAAAGGGCAATATTTTTACATTTTTATTATTGTTAAATGACCTCAATAACTGTTTATATCCGGTATTAGTTGTAGTTGTTAAAAGTATTTTTCTGTTTTTATTTAACAGCGAATTTGCTACAGGAGTAAGCGTTTTAATTTCTCCTAAACTTACACCATGCAGCCAGATGTGCGATTCATTCGATCTTCCTAGGCCAAGACCAAATCTTTTAGCTATTAATCCTATATCTGCAACATCGTTTTTAAAGAAATCTCTTACAATTAAAATCGGTAAGACAGCAATATAAATTAAGTTATATACAATAAACATTTATGAATAACATTATTCTCCCATTAATACTTATTTTGACAAGATTTATTTCTCTTTTGCCAAGATCATGGTTTGATGGTAAAAATTCTTATTTGTGGAAATTTTTGGGTGGATTCTTTAAAAGAAGAAGGTCAATAATAAATGCAAACATAGATCATTGTTTTGAAGATTTGAACGTCTCTGAAAAGTCATTACTTAAAAATAATATTTGGAATGAGACCTTCAGAGCTCTTTATGAGAATAATTTTGCGTGGAATGCTACCAATAAACAGATTGATAAGCTAAAAATAGAATTTATAGGTAAAGACATACTGGAAGAAGCAACAAGGTCAAAAAAAGGAGTTCTTATTCTTTTTAGACACACACTTTATTTAGAGCTATCTGCAAGATTGCTTGGCAAGTTCTTTAATATCTTTGGTTTAGAGAGACCAAATAACAACTCTTTAGTTCAGAAAATACAGACAAATGGAAGAATGAAATCACTTAAAGGAATGATTTCAAATTCAGACATCAGAAAGTGTTTAAAACTTCTAAATAATGGTCAAATAGTAATGTACGGACCAGATCAAGATTACAGAAACAAACACTCAATTGTTTCAGAGTTTTATGGCAAAAAGTGTTTAACAACTACAGTTCCAGTAAAATTGAAAAAAATGTCAGACTGCCATGTAGTTTATTTTGATTTTTTTAGAGTTGATGACACATTCCAAATGATAGTTAAAGAATTCGATGATCAAGTAAATTCAGAAAAACAGTTTGTAAAGTCATTGAATATAGAAATAGAAAATAGTATTTCCAAAGCACCAGAGCAATATCTTTGGCATCATAGAAGATTTAAATCACAGTATCCCGAGATATATGAGTAAAAGAAACTATGACCATATCAAAGGGTTCCTACATAAAGATGAAGGAAATTTTTTGTGCGACCTTGTAGAAAAGTATTGTCAAAATGGAGTGGTAGTTGAAATTGGATCCTATTGTGGAAAGTCTGCATGCTATCTAGCAGATGCTGCCAAAAGATCTTCAGCAGTCTTTGTATCAATAGATCATCATAGGGGATCGGAAGAACATCAACCCGGAGAACTTTATCATGATGTGGAAGAATACGATGATAACTTGGGAAGAGTAAATACCCTTCCCTCTTTTATAAAGAACCTCACTCAAGCTAAATTGGAAAAGTATGTCATTCCAATTGTTGGAGATTCTGTTGCTGTATCAAAAATTATCAAAGAGGATATTTCAATGGTTTTCATAGATGGAAGCCATACATTTGAGTCAGCCCGAAATGATTTTTATTCTTGGCATAAAAAAATTAAACTTGGAGGCATTCTTGCCATACACGATATTTATGACTCTGTTGAAGAGGGCGGACAAGCTCCAAAAGAAATTATGGAGATGGCTCTAATTAATGATTTTAAAATTCTTGATCGAAAAAAAAGTCTTGTTGCTTTAATTAAACAAGGATAGCTTTAGGTTTGTCAGTAATGTTATAA
>MDTD01054795.1_pt1 | contig 90727 bp, 81 predicted proteins | sample 811221 | NCBI WGS metagenome assembly MDTD01 (sample SAMN05326646, study PRJNA326480) | marine metagenome | isolation source: seawater | place: Pacific Ocean: South West | collected 2011
CGCCCGCCGCGGCCAGCAGCTCCGCCTTCCAGGCGGCGCCGTCGGCATCGCCGGCGACCAGGGCGCGCCGGCCGTGCAGGTTCATGAACAGGGGCAGGGCGGCCAGCGGCCCGACGGCCCGGCCCCGGGCAGTTTGCCGCTCCGGCGGGATCGCCGGCGCTCCCGGCATGTCAGCTTCCGGCATGGCGGATCAACTCCCCGATCTCGGCGCGGCAGGAGCCGCAATTGCTGCCCGCGCCCAGGCTGGCGCCGATGGCATCGACGGTGGTGCAGCCGCGGCCGACCGCCTGCAGGATGGTGTTGGCCCCGACGTCGAAGCAGGCACAGACCGTGGCGCCGGGGTCGGGCCGGTCGCTGCCGGGACGGCCGGCCAGCAGCGCCATGCGGTCCTGCGACGCCGGCATCTCCCTGTCCAGCATGCCGGCCAGCCAGGCGCGGGACACGGCGACCGGGCGGCGGGCGAGATGCAGGGACGCGACCAGCCGGTCGCCGGCGAAGCGGGCCAGGCGGAAGCTGCCGCCGGCCGCATCGGCATAGACCTGCTCGCCATCCCCGGCAGTGCCCAGAAGGGTCGCGGCGACGGATGCCGGATCGCCGGCCGGACGGTCGCCGGCCAGCTCCAGCCGCCAGCCCCGGCGGCAGCGCGCCAGCGCCCAGTAGGGCAGATCGGGCAGCCCGCCCGGATCCGGCCGGTCGACCGATACAGCGAAGGCGTACCAGGCGGCGGGGAAGCGGTGCAGGGCGACGGGCATGCGCTTCAGCGCCGGCTGGCCGGAAACCGGGTCGATCCGTGGCGCCAGCAGCCGGCCGACACGGCCGGCGGCACTCGTCTGGTCGTTCCAGTGCATCGGCACGAAGGCCATGCCCGGCTGCTGCCGCGCCGTGACCAGGGCCCGCACCAGGATGCGGCCATGCGCGCTTTCGATCGCCACCAGGTCCGCCGGCCCGATGCCGTGCTGCCGGGCGGTTTCCGGATGAAGCTCGGCGAACGGTTCGGCGTAATGCGCGGAAAGCCGCGCCGACAGGGCGGTGCGGGTCATCGTATGCCACTGGTCGCGAATCCGCCCGGTGTTGAGCAGGACCGGCCGCGCCGGCGTCGCCGGTGCCGGGTCGGGCGGTGCGAGGGCCAGGAAGCGGGCGCGTCCGTCGGGCGTGTGGAAGGCACCGTTGCCGAACAGGCGGCCGGTGCCGCCACCGCCGCCTTCGGCAGGCAGGGGCCATTGGACCGGCTGCAGGCCGTCATAGGCCGCGTCGCTCAGCCCGGCATGGACGCCGATGTCGAAATCCCTGCTGCCGCCGTTGCGCCAGGCCGACAATGCGGCATGTTCGCGGTAGATCGCCGCGGGGCCGTCATGGTCGAAGGCCCTGGCCCAGCCCATCCGGCGGGCCACCTGGGCAATGATCCACCAATCGGGCCGCGCCTCCCCCGGCAGCGGCAGGAAGGCCCGCTGGCGAGAGATCCGCCGCTCGGAATTCGTGACGGTGCCGTCCTTTTCGCCCCAGGCGGCGGCCGGCAGCAGGACATCGGCATGGCGGGCGGTGTCGGTCGCCGCGGTGACGTCGGAGACGACGACGAAGGGGCAGGCGGCCAGCGCCGCCTCCACGGCCGCATTGTCGGGCAGGCTGGCCACCGGGTTGGTCGCCATGATCCACAGCGCCTTGATCCTGCCCGCCGCCACCGCCTGGAACAGTTCCACCGCGCGCAGGCCGGGCTTGCGTGCCATCGCCGGCGCATCCCAGAACTGCCCGACCAGGGCGCGGTGCCGCGGGTCCTCGATCTCCATATGGGCGGCCAGCTGGTTGGCGAGCCCGCCGACCTCGCGGCCGCCCATCGCGTTCGGCTGCCCGGTGAGGGAGAACGGCCCCATGCCGGGCCGGCCGATCCGGCCGGTGGCCAGATGGGCGTTCAGGATCGCGTTGACCTTGTCGGTGCCGGCTTCCGACTGGTTCACCCCCTGGCTGAACAGGGTGACCACCCGTTCGGTACCAGCGAAGGCGCGGAAGAAGTCCTGCAACCGGGCGGAGGCGAGGCCGGTGGCCGCCGCGGTCGCCGCCAGGTCGGCGCCGGCCACCGCGGCCTCGGCGTCGGCAAAGCCGGTGGTATGCCGCTCGACATAGGTCCGGTCGACCGCGCCCGTGGCGATCAGGTGGTGCAGCAGGCCGTTGAACAGGGCGGTGTCCCCGTCGGACGCGATCGCCAGGTGCAGGTCGGCTTCATCCGCCGTCGCTGTGCGGCGCGGGTCGATGACCACAAGCCGCATCCCGGGCCGCCGCCGCCGCGCCGCCTGGATGCGCTGGAACAGCACCGGATGACACCAGGCGAGGTTGGCGCCGGTGACCACCACCAGGTCGGCAAGCTCCAGGTCCTCGTAACTGCCGGGCACGGTGTCGCTGCCGAAGGCACGCTTCTGCCCCGCCACCGTCGAGGCCATGCAGAGCCGGGAGTTGGTGTCCACATTGGCGCTGCCGATGAACCCCTTCATCAGCTTGTTGGCCAGGTAATAGTCCTCGGTCAGCAGCTGGCCGGAGAGGTAGAAGGCGACCGAATCCGGACCGTGCGCGGCGATCGCCTCGCGGAAGCCGGAAGCGACCCGGTCGAGCGCGCCGTCCCAGTCCGTGCGCCGCCCGTCGACCTGCGGATGCAGCAGCCGGCCTTCCTGTCCCAGAACGTCGGCCAGCGCGGACCCCTTGGAGCAGAGCCGCCCGAGATTGGCCGGATGCTGCGGATCGCCGGCAATGGCGATGGTCTCCGGTACCGGCCGTTCGCCGGAAGCGGCCGCGCCCACCGAGGCGACCACCCCGCAGCCGACGCCGCAATAGGGACAGGTCGTGCGGACCCGGCGCGCGTCCCCGCCGCCGTCGCTCCCCGTCGGGGTCTCGCCGGCGGCGGCGACGCGGGCGCGGGGCGGCAGCGCGTTCATGCCGCCCGTCGCGCGGCGGCACGCAGGTCGAGCAGGATGCGCCCCTCATGCAGCCGCACCGGCACCACGGGCACCGATCCGCCAGCCTCCTCCCGCATCGCGCCGGTGGCCAGGTCGACCACCAGGTTGTGCAGCGGGCAGGTGACGGCACAGTCATGCACGATCCCCTGGCTCAGCGGCCCGCCCTTGTGCGGGCAGCGGTCTTCCAGGGCATGAACTTCGTTGCCGGCTGTGCGGAACACCGCGACGGTCCGTTCCGGCAGCTTGACCCGCCGCGCGCCACGCAGGGGGATATCGGCCAGAGCGCCGATATCGGTCCAGCCCTCGACGGCGATCATGTCCGGTCCGTTCATTCCGCGGCCTCCTTCACGGTGAAGTCGCGCAAGGGGGCGAACTCGTGCGCGTCGCGACCCGCGACCCGTTCCGCCCAGGGGTCGCTCTGTGCGAAGCGCTGCGACAGCATGAAGCGTTCGAACAGGGCGATGCGCATCGCCTCGTCGTCGACGATCATCGCCTTCAGCCGGTCGATGCCGAACCGGGCGAGCCATTTGTGGATGCGCTCCAGATAGTGGCCCTGTTCGCGGTAGAGCTGCACCACGGCGGCGCAGTATTCCAGCGCCTCCGCCTCGGTGGCGACGGTGCAGAGGATCTGGGTCGGCTTCACCTCCATGCCGGCGGCGCCGCCGACATGAAGCTCAAAGCCGGACTCGACACAGACCACGCCGAAATCCTTGCAGGTCGCCTCCGCGCAGTTCCGCGGACAGCCCGAGACCGCCATCTTCACCTTGTGCGGCGTCCAGGAGCCCCAGAGCATCTTCTCCATGCGGATGCCCAGGCCGGTGGAATCCTGCGTGCCGAAGCGGCACCAGTCGGTGCCGACGCAGGTCTTCACGGTCCGCAGCCCCTTCGCATAGGCATGGCCGGAGACCATGCCCGCCGCGTTCAGGTCGGCCCAGACGCCGGGCAGGTCCTCCTTGCGGACCCCCAGCAGGTCGATGCGCTGGCCGCCGGTCACCTTCACCGTGGGGATGCCGAACTTGTCGGCGACGTCCGCGATCGCCCGCAATTCCTTCGGGCTGGTCATCCCGCCCCACATCCGCGGCACGACGGAATAGGTGCCGTCCTTCTGGATGTTGGCGTGCACCCGCTCGTTGATGAAGCGGGACTGGTAGTCGTCGGCATATTCGCCGGGCCAGGCGGCGAGCAGGTAGTAGTTCAGCGCCGGCCGGCATTTCGCGCAGCCGCAGGAGGTCGTCCATTCCAGCTCCTGCATCACCTCGGGGATCGACTTCAGCCCCTTGGCGGCGATCAGCCGGCGGACCTCGTCATGGCCCAACGGGGTGCAGGGGCAAACGGGCTTCGGTGCGGCGGCGTCGAACGCATCGCCCAGGCTGAGGGACAGCAGCTGCTCCACCAGGCCGGTGCAGGAGCCGCAGGAGGCGGAGGCCTTGGTGGCCTTCCGCACCCCCTCGACGTCGGACAGGCCCTTGCCGGCGATCGCCTCTACGATGGTTGACTTGCAGACGCCGTTGCAGCCGCAGATCTCTGCCTCAGCCGGCAAGGCTGCAACGGCCGCCATAGGGTCCAGGGGGGTGCCCCCCGCAAAACCCTGGCCGAAGATCAGTGTCTCGCGCAGCGCCGAGATGTCGGTGCCGTCGCGCAGCATCTGTAGGAACCAGCCGCTGTCCGCGGTATGGCCGTACAGCACGATCCCGACGATCCGGTCGCCCTCGATCACCAGGCGCTTGTAGACGCCCAGGCTGGCATCGCGCAGGACGATCTCCTCCCGGTCTTCGCCCTCGGCGAAATCCCCGGCGGAGAACAGGTCGATGCCGGTGACCTTCAGTTTGGTGGAGGTGACCGAGCCGCGATAGGCGGCATCCGCATCGCCGGCCAGGCGACGGGCGATGACCGCCGCCATCTCGTACAGCGGCGCGACCAGGCCGTAGCATGTGCCGCGATGCTCGACGCATTCGCCGACCGCCAGGATGTCGGGGTCGGAGGTCTGCAGATGGTCGTCGACCAGGATGCCGCGATTCACCTCCAGCCCGGCATCCCTTGCCAGCGCGGTGGCGGGGCGGATGCCGACCGCCATCACCACCAGGTCGGCCGGGATCTCGGTCCCGTCGTCCAGCCGGACGCCGGTGACCCGGTCGTCGCCCAGGATCGCCTGGGTGTTGGCCCGGGTGCGCACCTCGATGTCGCGCGCCTCTATGGCCCGCTGCAGCAGCCAGCCGGCGGCCTGGTCGAGCTGTCGTTCCATCAGGGTCGGCATCAGGTGCAGGACGGTCACCGTCATGCCCTGCGCCTTCAGGCCGGCGGCGGCCTCCAGTCCCAGCAGGCCGCCGCCGATCACCACTGCGTGGCCGCCCGCGCGGGATGCCGTCAGCATCCGCTCCACGTCGTCCAGGTCGCGGTAGCCGATCACGCCTGGCAGGTCGTGGCCCGGCACCGGGATCATCACCGGGCGCGAGCCGGTGGCGATGAGCAGCCGGTCATAGTCGGTAGTCGTGCCGTCGGCGGCAGTCACCCGCTTCGCTGCCCGGTCGATCGCGGCCACCGGGCAGCCCTGGTGCAGGGTGATGCCGCGCGCGGCGTACCAGGCTTCGTCATGGATGACGATGTCGTCGTAGCTCTTCTCGCCCGCCAGCACGGGCGAAAGCATGATGCGGTCGTAGTTCACCCGCGGCTCGGCGTTGAAGATGGTCACATGCCAGCCGTCGGGGTCGGCGTCGAAAAGCCGTTCCAGCACCCGGCCCGGCGCCATGCCATTGCCGACCACCACCAGGCGGCGGCGGGTTCCGGTCGTCTCGGTCATCGCAGACACCTCCCTTCAGGCGGCTTCGCCGGCGGTGCGGGCCAGGCCCGCCTTCACCTTCGCCGGATCGGGGTTGGCGCCGCCCTCATAGGCTTCCAGGAAGTCCAGCAGCTCCTGCCGGTAGCGGTAGTAGTCGGGATGCTGCAGCAGTGCGGCGCGGCTGCGGGGGCGCGGCAGGTCGACAGGCATCACGTTGCCGATCCGCGCCCGCGGCCCGTTGGTCATCATCACCACCTTGTCGGCCAGCAGGATCGCCTCGTCGACATCGTGGGTGACGCAGATCGCGGTGACCTGCGTGCGCCGCCAGACGTCCATCAGGACTTCCTGCAGCTCCCAGCGGGTCAGGCTGTCCAGCATGCCGAACGGTTCGTCCAGCAGCAGCAGCTTCGGCGACAGGGCGAAGGCGCGGGCGATGCCGACCCGCTGCTTCATGCCGTTCGACAGCTCCGCCGCCGGCCGGTCCATGGCGTCGCCCAGCCCGACCCGGGCCAGGTAGTAGTCGCAGATCTCCGCCCGCTCCGCCGCGCTCGCATGGGGGAAGACCCGGTCGACGCCGAGGGCGACATTCTCCCGCGCCGTCAGCCAGGGCAGCAGCGACGGGGCCTGGAAGACCACCGCCCGCTCCGGCCCGGCGCCGTCGATCTCGCGGCCGTCCAGCACGATGCCGCCCGCGCTGATCGGCACCAGGCCCGCCGCCATCGACAGGACCGTCGACTTGCCGCAGCCGGAATGGCCGATCAGGGAGACGAATTCGCCCCTGGCGATCTTGTGGGTGAAGCCCTCGACGACGGTCAGCGGCCCCTTCGGGGTGGGATAGACCTTGTGGACGTCGAAGAGATCCACATAGGCGCGCTTCTCCGGGCCGTCGGCTGCTGCCGCCCAGGCCTTCGGCAGGTCGGCGTCGCGGGCGCCACGGCGGAAGCGTCCCTGCGGGACGATCGGCAGGACGTCGGGCAGCCGGCCCTCTTCCGCCGCTTCGGACGCACGCTCCTGCCCGGCCTCCAGCAGGAAGCCGGTGATCTTCGCCCGCAGCCGCTTGAAGGCGGCATCGTCGTTCATCGCGGCGCGGTCGCGGGGGCGCGCCAGAGCGACCTCGAAGGAGGGACCCAGGCGGGCGCCTTCGGTCCCGCGGCCGGGAACCAGCGGGACGATCCGGTCGGCCAGCAGGATCGCCTCGTCGACATCGTTGGTGATCAGGATCACCGTCTTCTTCTCGGCCTCCCGGATCCGCGCGATCTCGTCCTGCAGCTTGGCGCGGGTCAGCGCGTCGAGCGCCGACAGCGGCTCGTCCAGCAGCAGGATCCGCGGGTTCATCGCCAGCGCGCGTGCCACGGCGACCCGCTGGCGCATGCCGCCGGAGAGTTCCGCCGGCCGCCGGTCGGCGGCATGGCTCAGGCCGACCAGATCGACATAGCGGGCCGTCATCGACGCCCTGTCGCGGGCGCGGCTTCGTGGATGAACGGCGTCCACCGCCAGCCGGATATTGCCGGTCACGGTCAGCCAGGGCATCAGCGAATAGCTCTGGAAGACCAGGCCGCGGTCGGGGCCGGGGCCGGCGACGGGGATGCCGTCCAGCAGCACCTCGCCCGCATCCGGCACCACCAGCCCGGCGATCGTCGAGATCAGGGTGGTCTTGCCGGTGCCGGAGAAGCCGAGGATGGCGACGAATTCGCCTTCGGCGACCTCCAGGTCGACGCCGGCCAGCACTTCGCGCCGGTCCGCGCCCTGGCCGTAGCCCTTCGCCACGCCCTTCAATTCCAGGAACGTCATGGTCCCTCTCCCTCTGCTGCGCGGCTCAGCGGTTGGCCTGGAAGCTGAAGGCGGTCTGCAGGGCCTGCATCACCCGGTCCAGCAGGAAGCCGATCAGCCCGATCGTGATGACGGCGACGATGATCCGCGCCAGCGAGGCCGACGAGCCGTTCTGGAACTCGTCCCAGACGAACTTTCCCAGGCCCGGGTTCTGGGCCAGCATCTCTGCGGCGATCAGCACCATCCAGCCCACGCCGAGCGACAGCCGCAGGCCGGTGAAGATCAGCGGCAGCGCGGACGGCAGGACCAGCTTCGTGATCGTCTTCCAGGCCGGCAGGCGCAGCACCCGGGCGACGTTCATCAGGTCCCTGTCGACAGAGGCGACGCCGAGCGCGGTGTTGATCAGGGTCGGCCAGAGCGAACAGAGGGTCACGGTGATGGCGGAGATCACCAGCGATTTCGGCAGCGCGTCGCTGGCATCCGCGTAGAGCGCGGACACGATCATGGTGACGATCGGCAGCCAGGCGAGCGGGGAGACCGGGCGGAACACCTGCACCAGCGGGTTCACCGCGCCGTTCACCGTGCGCGACAGGCCGCAGGCGATGCCCAGCGGCACGGCGACGATGGTGGCGATGATGAAGCCCAAGGCCACCGTCTTCAGGCTGGTGACGATCTGGTCCAGGTAGGTCGGCTTGCCGGTATAGTCGCGCCACTTCACCCGGTCGGCATGGCCGGCGGCGACCAGCTTGTCGTTGCGGTCCTCCTGTCGGGCGAAGAAGTCATCGGCCTTCTGCCGCTCGGCGACATGGTCGTCCCACAGGTTGCCGGCCTCGTGCAGCACCTGGGCGGGCCCGGGAATGGTGCCGAGCGAGGTCTCGACCTGCGGTGCCAGCCAGGCCCAGGCGGCCAGGAAGACGGCGATGCCCATCAGCGGCACGACGAGCTGCTGCCACAGCTCGCGCAGTTGCGGCCGCGCCTCCTCGCCGGCGCCGATCCGCATCAGGGGCACGGTCCAGCCGAGGCCGAGGATGCCGAGATAGGGGGCGGAGCGGGTGATGGCGGCGAAGAGCCGGGTGCGGCGGCGTTCGCGCCGCGCGGCGCCGGCCGCCTCGGCATCGCCGTCGGCGGGCTCTGCGATCGAAGCGAAGGTCATTTGAGGGTTCCCTGCTGCAGGCTGCGCATGTGGCGGATGCCGGCGGACGGTTGTTGCTCGTCCGCCGGAACCGTCAGGGCCTCAGCCGCCGACCACGGTGTTGCCGTCGACGGTCTGGCCGCCCTTCAGGCCGATCGGGAACTGCTCCAGATAGGCGTTCGGGGTGCGGCCGTCGAAGGTGATGCCGTCGATGAACTCCGCCTGCGCGGGCCGATAGCCGTCGGTCTCCCACGGGAAGTCCGCCGCGTCGGCATGGCCTTCCTCGACCAGCATGCGGGCCGCCTTCAGGTAGATGTCCGGGCGGTAGACCTTCTTCGCCACCGCGTCGTACCAGGCATCGGGCTTCGCCTCGGCCACCTGGCCCCAGCGGCGCATCTGGCTCAGGTACCAGACCGCGTCGGAGTAGTAGGGATAGGTCGCGAAATAGCGGTAGAAGACGTTGAAGTCCGGCACCGGGCGGGCATCGCCCTTCTCGTACTCGAACGTGCCGGTCATCGAATTGGCGATGACTTCCGCATCGGCGCCGACATATTCGGGGCGCGACAGGATCTCCACCGCCTCGGCCCGGTTGGCATTGCCGTTCTCGTCCAGCCACTTCGCGGCGCGGATCAGCGCCTTGGTGATCGCCAGGGTCGTGTTCGGGTATTTCTCCGCGAATTCGGCGGTGATGCCGAACACCTTCTCCGGATTGTTCTTCCAGATCTCGTAGTCGGTGATCACCGGCACGCCGATGCCTTTGAACACCGCCTGCTGGTTCCAGGGCTCGCCGACGCAGTAGCCGGAGATCGTGCCCGCCTCCAGGGTCGCCGGCATCTGCGGCGGCGGCGTGACGGAGAGCAGGGCCTCCGCCTTGATCTGGCCGGAGATGTCGGTCGGCGAATAGAAGCCGGGATGGATGCCGCCGGCCGCCAGCCAGTAGCGCAGCTCGTAATTGTGGGTGGAGACGGGGAAGACCATCCCCATCTTGAACGGCTTGCCCTGGGCGCGGAAGCTCTCGACGACCGGCTTCAGATAGTCCGCCTTGATCGGGTGGACGGGCCGGCCGTCGTCCTGCCGCGGCAGGTTCGGCGCCATCATCTCCCAGACTTCCTGCGACACGGTGATGCCGTTGCCGTTCAGGTCCATGGAGAAGGGGGTGACGATATGGGCCTCGGTGCCGTAGCCGATGGTGGCGGCGAGCGGCTGGCCGGCCAGCATATGGGCGCCGTCCAGCTCGCCGGTGATCACCCGGTCCAGCAGCACCTTCCAGTTGGCCTGCGGCTCCAAGGTGACGTAGAGCCCCTCATCCTCGAAGAAATGCTTCTCGTAGGCGATGGCGAGCGGCGCCATGTCGGTCAGCTTGATGAAGCCGAAGGTCAGCTCGTCCTTCTCCGGCAGCAGCATCTCCGCCGCGGCCGGCTGGCCGAACAGCCCTGCCGACAGTGCCACGGTCATGCCGGCGGCCAGTCCGGCCTTGAGAAGGGTCCGGCGGGCCAGTCCGGCCCGGTCTTGCTTGCGCATCTTATGTCTCCCGTTCGCGCGAGCCCCGGACACCGCCTCCAGATGTCCGGGGCGGCATAAAAAAACGCCGCCCGGCGTCGTCGGAGTCCGCAAAGCGGATGTCCGCGACGATGGCGACGTTACCGAAGGCCCTTCGCTAGGCCGGCAGACTGCCTGCGGGACCGCCATTGGCCCCATCGGCATTTCCTGCGGCAGTGGAACGCCCAGAAAGGGTGCAACTGCCGGAGAATTCTTCAATCGAGCTATTCGCAACCCGATTGATATGTACGCTACATAGGCATTGCAGGTCCGTCAAGAAAGATTTTGCGGCGCAACAAGGCGAATAAATAGGCATTTGCCTAATTCGACGACATATATTGCTCGATCAAGTCCGGATCGAACTGCCGGCCGTCAAAGAAGCCGTCCGGCCCCAGGGCCAGGCTGCCGCCGATCGCCGACACCATGGTCGGCGCCGTCAGCGCGCCCTCCACCTTGGCGCTGGCGGCCGGCAAGGCGATGCCGCTGTCCTGCAGCGCCGCCCGGTACAGGTCCGGGCGGTAGACTTGGCGCACCTTGGCCAGCGCCGCCGCGCCATGCGTCACCTGACCCCAGCGCACCATCTGGCTGTAGAACCAGAGGGCGTGGCTGATCCAGGGGAAGGTCGCGGCCCTGTCGTGGAAGGTCAGGAAGTCGGCGATCGCCGCCGGCGGCGCGCCGGGGGCGAGACTCAGCCTGCCGGTCAGGCCGCGCCGCAGCAGGGCCGCAGGCCGGTCCAGGAAGGCCGGACCGGACAGCAGCTCCGCCAGCTCCGCCGTGTTGGCCGGGTCGCCGCACCAGGCGGCGGCGGCGGCCAGGGCCCGCACCAGCCGGGCCACCAGCGCCGGGTTGGCTTCGGCCCAGTCGGCCCGGATGCCGAGCACCTTTTCCGCGCTGGAGCGCCAGATTGCGGCGGTGCTGGTCGCGATCACGCCGCAGCCGGCGGCCACCGCGACCGAGTTCCAGGGTTCGCCGACACAGAAGCCGTCCAGCCGTCCGGCGGCCAATGCGTCGGCGGCGAAGGGCGGCGGCACGACCACCAGCCGGACATCGCTGTCCGGTGCGATGCCGCAGCCTGCCAGCCAGTAGCGCAGTTCGTAGTTGTGGGCGGAGAAGGGATGCACGATCGCGAAGGTCGGCGGCTCGGCCCCGGCCTTCCGCCGGTCGGCGAGGGCCTGCCGCAGCGCCGCGCCGATCGCGGCCGCACCCTCGTCGAAGCCGGCGCCATGTGCCTGCATCTCCACCCAGAGCGCGGTCGAGACGGTGATGGCATTGCCGCCCAGGCCCAGCGCCATCGGCGCGACCAGCGGCATGTCCAGCGGTCCCAGGCCCAGGCTCGCGGCGATCGGCATCGGCGCCAGCATGTGGGCGGCCTGCACATGGCCGATGGCGACCCGCTCGCGGATATTCGCCCAGGAATGCTCCCGAACCAGCTCCAGGTCGAGCCCCTCTGCCTCGGCGAAGCCGCACCTGCCGGCGACGATCGGCAGCGCCGCGTCGAGCAGCGGGATGAAGCCGATGCGAAGCCGTTCCGTCTGCGCCATGCTTCCCAGGCCCCCTATCCGCCCAGCAGGCCGGCGGCGGTGACCAGGCTCTCCGCCACCTGCGCGACCCGGCGGTTCTGGTCCATCGCCGTCTTGCGCAGCAGGCGATAGGCTTCCTCCTCGCTCAGGCCGCGGCTCTTCATCAGGATCCCCTTGGCGCGGTCGATCACCTTGCGCTCCGCCAGCTGGCTGCGGGTCTCCTCCAGTTCGCGGCGCAGCCGGTCGACGGCGTTGAAGCGGCTGATGGTGACGTCGATGATCGGCTTCACCCGCTCCTTGCGCAGGCCGTCGACGATATAGGTGGAGACGCCGGCATCCATCGCCGCCTCGATCATCGACGCGTCCGACTTGTCGACGAACATGGCGACCGGCCGCTGCACCGCCTGGGAGACCTGGAACATCTGCTCCAGTACGTCGCGGTTCGGGTTCTCCAGGTCGATGACGATGACGTCCGGGCCGATCTCCTGGATGCGCCGCAGCAGGTCGTGCATCTCCGCGATCACGACGACGTCGCTGTGGCCCGCCTCCCGCAGGCCGTCCTGCAGGATCGAGGCACGCAGGGCGTCCTGGTCGATCACCAGGATCTTGAGGGCGCGATGGGACATGGGGGCGGGAAGGGACCGGTCGTGTTGCAGTGCAGCATCCTAAGCGCGACGCAAGACGGATGCCAATTCGATCGAGGAGGCTCCGGCCGCTGAACCCACCCCCGGCCTACCGCGTTACCACTGGCGTAAGACCGCTGCGGTTGCGACATTGCGAACGAGGTGCCGGAGATCGACGAGCTGACCCTTTCCCACTGGGCTCTTGCCCCCTGGCTGGCCCTGGCCATCGCCTTCGCGACCGCCGCGGCGGAGGCGCTGCCGCTGCGCCGCCTGCGCCTGCCGGCGATCGCCGTGCTGGCCCTGCTTGGCGGCCTGGCGGGGCTCGGCAGCCTGCCGTTCTGGCCCCTGCTGGCCGCCACCGCCCTGGGGGCGCTGGCCGGCGATGCCGCCTGCTTCCGGGCCGGACGGCGCCACGGCCTGCGGCTGGAGATGCACTGGCCGTTCGACCGGCATCCGCACCGGCTGGCCGCAGCGCGGCACCATTTCACTGACCTGGGCGGCAGCGGCCTGCTTGCCGCCCGCTTCCAGCCGGCGGCGCATGGCCTGCTGCCGGCCGTGGCCGGTGCCAGCGGCATGGCCGGCGGCCGTTTTCTTGCCGCCAGCCTGCCGGGGGCACTGCTCTGGGCGGTGGCCCGGCTGGCGCCGGCGGCGCTGACGGTCGTTCTTCTGGCCGCCGTGGCACGGATCGGCGACCGGCTGGCGATCGCCGTCGCGATCGGCCTGCTGGGGATCCTGCTCGCGATCTGGCTGGCCCGCAGCGGGCTGCGGCTGGGCCTGCCGCTGCTGGCGCGCCTGCGGTCGGCGCTGCTGGACTGGGCGGCGCGGCGGGGCGGCAGGGCCGGTGCCGCCGTCGAGCGTCTGGCGGCCCCGCACCATGCCGAGTTCCGGCTGCTGGTCCTGCTGGCGCTGCTGATCTTCCTCGCCATCGCCGGCTTCCTGGCGCTGCTGCAGGGGGTGGCGACGGGCGACCCGCTGCTGCGCTTCGATGCCGGGATCAGCCGGCTGGCGCAGGGCCTGCGCACCCCCTGGATCGACAGCTGGGTGGTGGCGATGACCCTGCTGGGCGACTGGCTGGTCACCCTGTCGGTGGCGGGTGCGGCGGCGGCAGTGCTGCTGCTGGCCGGCGCCTGGCGGCTGGCGGCCGGGCTGGGCCTGTCGATGGCGGCGACGATGGCCTTCGTCCAGGGCATCAAGCTGCTGGTGGCGGCGCCCCGCCCGATCGAGATCTACGGCGGCGCCGACGCCTTCTCCTTCCCCAGCGGCCACGCCACCCTGACCGCCGCCCTCTATGGCATCCTGGGCCTGCTCGCCTACCGCTTCCTGCCGCGCTGGCTGGCGGTGCCGGCGGTGGCGGTCTGTGCCGCGCTCACCGCCATCGTCTGCCTGTCGCGGGTCTATCTGGCGGCGCACTGGCCGACCGACGTGATCGCGGGGCTGCTGTTCGGCGCCGGCATCACCGCCGCCTTTGCCATCGCCTTCCGGGCGCAGGCCCTGTCGCGCGGTGCGGCCGGCTGGCTGTTCGGCGCGGCGGCGCTGGCGCTGCTGGCGGTCGGCGGCTGGCACATCGCCCAGGCCCTGCCGCAGGCGGAGCGCTTCTACGCGGTGCGGGAGCCTGCGCCGCAGCCGCTTTCCGAACCCTGGGCGGAGGGTGGCTGGCGGGACCTGCCCGACCGGCGCATCGACCTGGAGGGGGAGCGGGAGGAGCCGCTGCTGCTGCTCTGGAATGGCGAGGGGGAGGCCCTGCGTGAGGCCCTGCGGGCACAAGGCTGGCAGGATGCGCCCGGCTGGTCGCTGGCGATCCTGGACCGCTTCCTGCAGCCCCGGACCGGGGCGCTGGAGCTGCCGGCCCTGCCACGGCTGGACGAGGGGCGCCGCCCGGTCCTGACCATGCTGCATGCCGGCAGCCTGGGCGGCCAGGACGGCCGCTTCGTGCTGCGCGCCTGGCCGCGGCTTGTCGCCGCCCCTGACCGGACGGGAGAAGGTGCGGGCCGGATCGTGCTGCTGGGCAGCGTGACCTTCGAGCCCCTGCACCACCCGCTGGGCCTGCTATCGGTCGCCCTGCCGCCGGAAGACGGGCATCATGCCTGCGACGCTACGGCCATGCTGACCGTCCTGCCGGGCGCGCGGGCGGTGGGCGCGTCGCTGCGGGGCGAAGCGGAGGAGGGCGCCTGCGGCGGGCAGCGCGTGCTGGCCGGCAGCAGCTGAATGGGAACAGGGGGATGCGATGCCGGAACGCCTGAGGATCACCGCCGGAGGACACAGCTTCGTCGCCGAGACACATCCGGCGGCACCGCAGACGGTCGCCGCCTTCGCCCGGCTGCTGCCCTACGAGCAGAAGCTGATCCATGTGCGCTGGAGCGGCGAGGGCTGCTGGGTGCCGCTGGGCGATTTCGACCTCGGCGTCGGGTTCGAGAACCACACCAGCCATCCCAGCCGCGGCGACATCCTGTTCTATCCCGGCGGCTTCAGCGAGACCGAGATCATCATCGCCTATGGCAGCTGCTGTTTCGCCAGCAAGATGGGGCAGCTGGCCGGCAACCATTTCCTGACCATCGTCGAAGGGATGGAGAACCTGCACGCCCTGGGGGTGAAGACCCTGTGGGAGGGCGCGCAGCCGATCCGCTTCGAGGCGATGTAGCCCAGCCAGGTACCGGCTCAGCCGTAGGCCGCCAGCGCCGCCTGCGTGGCCGGCCGTTCCGCCACCCGCCGGAAATGGTCGGCGGTCTTCGGGAAGTCGGCGATGTCCACGCCGTCGACCTTCAGCCAGTTCGCCACCGTATAGAGATAGGGGTCGCAGACGCTGTAATGCTCCCCCAGCACCCAGGGGCCCTGCAGCATCTCGTCCTCGATCAGCCGGAAGCACTGGGTCATGCTGTCCGGCAGCTTCGCCTTCATCGCTTCCCAGGCGGCGGGATCGTCGGCCCAGCGGGTGCCGCGCCGGCCATGGGCATGGGCGACATGCACCGTGGCGCAGAGATAGCTGTTGAACGCCTGCAGCTGCGCCAGGGCGAAGGGATCGTCCAGCGGCGCCAGCCCGGCATCCGGATGGGTCTGCGCGATATAGACCAGGATCGCCGGGGTTTCCGTCAGCACGCCCCTGTCGGTCACCAGCGCCGGCACCCGGCCCTTCGGATTCACCGCCAGGTAGTCGGGCTCGCGCTGCTGGTTGCGGCCGAAATCCACGGGCGCGATCTCGTAATCGGCGCCGGCCTCCTCCAGCGCGATATGCGAGGCCATGGCGCAGGTCATCTTGGCAGTGAACAGCTTGAGCAAGGTCGATCTCCGGAAGGTGGAATGGTCAATCGTCGGTCCGGTGCGGCACCGCGGACTGCGCCGCAATGACATAGCCGGCACGGGCATGGTGGGTGCGGCGCGCCGCCTGGCGCAGCACGCCGACGACCTCCACGGGCGCGAACATCGTCAGCTCCGCCGGCTGCCCGGTGCGGACCAGGATCGTCTGGTTGACGGGCGGCGGCGGAACGTGGGCGCAGGCGCCGAAATAGGGGACCAGAAGAAACTGCCCTGCCGACCCGCCGTCCCCCAGCGGCATCGCCCAGCCGGTCAGCCGCACGGTGCGGCCGTCGAAGGCGGCCATTGTCCGGGCGGAACCGCCGGCGCCGGGCAGCCGGCCGGAGAGGCGCGCGGCGACCAGCCTGGGATGATCGATCGGTCCGCTGGGTATGGCGACGCGGCGCTCCGCCTCCGGACGCAGGTCCTGCCAGGTCAGCGCCAGCGCCGGATCCGCGGCGGTCTCCGGCGCGGGCGCGCCGAGACGTGCGCGATGCAGGCTGCCTGCTGCCAGCAGGCCGAGCAGGATCACCACCGCAGCTCCGGCCAGCAGGTCCCGCCGGCCGGGCCAGTGGCCGGCCGGCAGGCCGGGCAGCAGATGCGACGGCCTCACCGGGTGAGATCCAGCTGCGGCCGGTCGCGCGTCACGGTCACGTCGCGATGCGCACCGCCCACGACAAGGCGCACCTGCAGCACGGTCAGTGAGGGATAGAGGGCGAACAGCGGGAAGCTGACCCTGCTCAGCCGCGCGGGCGCATCGCAGGTCATCTCGTAAAGGACGGTGAAGCTGGCATGCGGCTGTTCGCCTGCGGCGCGCTCCAGGGGCACGAACTCGGCCTCGGCCCGGTCGGTGGCGCAGCCGGCCTGCATGGGCAGCGCGATCACCTGGCTCGGGTCCGTGAAGGCGGCGCGGGCCTGCGCGATGTCGGTGAAATCCTCGTCGACCGCCGGCGCATGTTCGAAGCCGACGATGTCGACCGCGGGCAGCTCGAGGTCGAGGATCAGCACCGGACCCTGGAAGGTCATCACCAGGCTGCCGCTGCCGTGGCGATGCTCGGGCGCCGCAGCGGCGGCGGCGGCGAACGCCAGGATGGCGATCAGAGCGAGGGCGGCGATCGGCATGACGGCGGTTGCGGGATGGCGCATCGACGGCCCCTCCTGGCGGACCGGGCGAAGGGTAGCATGTGCCGGCAGGACGGAAAGACCCGCCCGCCAGCCGTCAGGCGAGCGCCCGCCAGGCCGCCGCCGTGGCGATGCCCAGCAACAGCGACGGCACGGCGCGGCGGGTCAGCGCCATGCAGGCCAGAGCCGCCACGACGGCCGCCTGCAGGGCGGTATCGCCGCGCACCGCGCCGGGGACCACCAGGGCCACCAGGACCGACCCGGCCAGGGCGTTCAGGAAGCCCTCCACCCGCGGGGTCAGCGGCACCCAGGCCATCAGCCAGAAGCCGCCGACCCGGGTCAGGTAGGCGATCACGGCGATCGCGGCGCAGGCCGCCAGGGTCAGGCTGTCGGTCACCGGTCCTGACCTCCAGGGTCCGCGCTCCAGGCCTCCGGCTGTCGCCGGCGCGGCGGAAAGATCGCCCCGGTCAGGCCGCCGGCCAGCCCGCCGGCCAGGACGTGCCAGTTCTCCGGCAGCAGCCAGAGCGCGGCCAGGGAGGTCGCCGCCGCCACCGCCCAGGGCAGGGCGGTGAGCCGGCCCTTCCACATGCCGACCAGCATCACGCCGAAGAACACCAGCATCAGCGCATCCAGGCCGAAGCGTTCCGGATGCGCGATCAGCTCGTCCGCCAGCACGCCGAGCGCGGTGCCCAGGGTCCAGGCCAGCCACAGCAGCATGCCGGCACCCACCAGCAGGCCGACATCGCGCTCGCCCTCGTCATAGGCGCGGATCGCCATGGCGAAGTTCGGGTCGCCGATGAAGAAGGCGATGGCATGCCGCCGCGCCGCCGGGATGTCCTTCAGCCAGGGATACAGTGCCGCCGCCATCAGGATGTTGCGGGCGTTGATCGCGAACACCGCCAGCAGCATCGGCAGCCACGCCACCGGCGCCTGCCAGAAGTCCAGCGCCGCGAACTGGGAGGCGCCGGCAAAGGCCGCCGCGCTCATCAGCACGGTGCCCCAGTCACTGACCCCGGCCTGCACGGCGGCGATGCCGAACGCGGCGCCGAACGGCACGACGAAGGCGGCGACCGGCGCGATGGCGCGGGCGCCGCGAAGCAGGCCGGGCAGGGTCAGGCGGGTTTCGCTGGTCACGGGCGAGCCGGAATGGGCGGGAGGCGGCCGGGGCAGGGATAAGTACGGCGGCATGTCTGCGGCGACGCACAATAGACCCGCGCCGCTTGTTTTTGCACCCGCGGCGGCGGTATGGGACCGTCACGGAAAGCGGGGAGCAGGCATGAACGGCCAGGCAGCAGACGATGGGCGCATCGACCGGGCGGCGGTGGCGGAGGTGGAGCCGTTGATCCGGCCGCATGTCCGCCGCACGCCGGTCGTGGAGGTGGACCTGGCCGATTTCGCCGGCTGCGGGGCGGCCGGCGGAACCGCCTGTCGGGTCGTCCTGAAGCTGGAGCATCTGCAGCACAGCGGCTCCTTCAAGGCGCGCGGCGCCTTTGCCAACCTGCTGACCCGGACGGTGCCGCCGGCCGGCGTGGTGGCGGCGTCGGGCGGCAATCACGGCGCGGCGGTAGCCTATGCGGCGATGCGGCTGGGGATCCCGGCGACGATCTTCGTGCCGGGCATCACCTCTCCTGCAAAGGCGGAGCGGATCCGCGGCTACGGCGCGCGGCTGGTGACCGCAGGCGAACGCTATGCCGAGGCCCTGGCCGCCAGCGAGGACTTCCTGGCGGAAACCGGGGCCCTGCCGGTGCATGCCTATGACCAGCGGGAGACCCTGCTGGGCCAGGGCACCGTGGGGCTGGAGTTCGAGAAGCAGGCGCCGGGGCTGGACAGCCTGCTGGTCGCCGTCGGCGGCGGCGGCCTGATCGGCGGCCTGGCCGCCTGGTTCGCCGGCCGGGTGAAGCTGGTGGCGGTGGAGCCGGAAGGCGCACCGACCCTGAACCTCGCCCTTGCGGCCGGCCGGCCGGTGGACTCGCCTGCGGGCGGCATCGCGGCCGACAGCCTGGCGCCGCGCCAGGTCGGCCGCCTGATGTTCCCGCTGGCACAGGCTTATGTCGGCGCCTCGGTCCTGGTGGAGGATGCGGCGATCCGGACGGCGCAGGCGGCGCTCTGGGACCGGTTGCGCCTGGTCGTGGAGCCCGGCGCGGCGGCGGCCTTCGCCGCCCTGCTGTCCGGCCGCTACCGGCCGCAGGCAGGGGAGCGGGTCGGCGTCCTGCTGTGCGGCGCCAATACCGACGCGGTGCGCTTCGAGGCCTGAACCGGCGGCCGCCTACATTCCCAACGGGTGGGCGGGGGCGAAGCTGGCGGCGAACAGGCTCGCCCCCAGGGCCAGGATCACCAGGCCGCCGGCCAGGCGGACCGCCAGGCCGGCCAGGGCCAGGCCGCGGCCGCCGTTCCCCGTACCACCCGCCCCGCCGCCGGCCAGCGCCGCCGCCCAGCGGCGCGCATGGACGGCGACCAGCGCCAGGGCGGCGACCGCCAGCCCGGTGCCGCAGGACATCGCCAGCACCGCGGCCAGCCCGGCGAGCGGCAGCGCCATGGCCTGCGCCAGGACCAGCACCAGGACCGCGCCGCTGCACGGGCGCAGGCCGATGGAGAGGATCACCGCGACGGCGCCGCGCAGGCTGCCCGCCGCCTCGATCTGGTCCGCCGACGGGCCGTGGCTGTGGCCGCAGCCCGGCCCGTGCACATGGCCGTGGTCATGACCGTCGTGATGATCATGATCGCCGTGGTGATGGCCATGGCCGTGCGCGCCGGCGGCGGCGGGCTGCCAGACCCGGATGCCGTCCCGCAGTGCCCGCGCCGCCAGCCAGAGGCCGAGCAGGCCGAGCAGCACGAAGCTGCCGCGCTCGGTCCAGTTCACCGCCGTCTTCGTGTCGCGCGGCAGCAGGTCGGTGAGATAGAGCAGGCCATAGACCAGGATCACCGCCACCGCGCCCTGGCAGAAGGCGGAGGCGGCGGCCAGCGCCACGCCGCGGCCGACCCGCTGCCGGTGGCTGAGCAGGTAGGAGGCCAGCACCACCTTGCCATGGCCCGGCCCGGCGGCATGGAACAGGCCGTAGAGGAAGCTGGCCAGGATCAGCGCCCATGGAACGATGGTCTGGGCTGTCGCCTGACCGCCATCGCCCAGGCCGCGCATCTGGGCCACCAGGTCGTGGTGCCAGGCGCGCTGCTCGGCAAAGATCCAGGCCATGGTGCGGTCCCACAGGCCGGGATCGACGACGGCGGCCGCCGCCGTTTGGGCCAGCGCCTCGCCGCACGACAGAAAGACCAGGGACAGCAGGATTGCCGCGACGAGGCGGTGTGCGCCCTCAGTCACCGCAGCGGACCGGCACGACCTCTGCGAACAGCGCGCCCAGCCCGTCCCAGCCGGTCTGCGTGGCATCCAGCGCGGAGGCCATCGCCACCTGGTCGCCGGTCGGGTTCGGCGGCAGCAGGTTGGCGTGGCAATCCTCTGGCGCGGCTTCCAGGCGAATGGCGGCCGGATCCTCTGCATGGACCATCTCGATATAGTAGGTCGGGTCGTAGATGCTGTAGCTGAAGGCGCCGTCGCGGGGCGATACCGGCTCCGCCAGCGGCAGGGTGAAGGCGATCTCCAGTCGGCCGCCCTCCATCCGGGTGGCCAGGTCCGTCGGCGTGCCGAAGCCGATATTGCGTTCGTCCTGCCGGGCCTTTGTGAAATAGTCGTACTCGGCCAGGTTCGTGATGTTCTCCTGCAGCAGCTCTTCCAGCAGCGCCTGGTCGGGCCGGCCGTCGCCGTCATTGTCCATGCCGCCGGTGGCGAAGGCGGAATAGGCGTCGTCGAACAGCCAGGTTTCCCGCAGGGTGGCGATCCGGCCCTGGTCATCGAAGCCGATCGTCACCTGCAGGTCGATCCAGCCGTGGGGATGCGCGGCAGCCGGGCCGGCCGCGCCGAGAAGCGCCGCCAGCATGGCGGCGGCGGCGAGGGCGCCCCTCATTGCCGGCCGCAGGCGGCGCAGAGGCCGCGCAGCTCGATGGTGGTCCGCCGGGTGGCGAAGCCGGCCTTCGCGGCGCGGCGGACCAGTTCGGCCAGGCTGGCGCCGGCGGCAAATTCGGTCACCGAGCCGCAATCGTCGCAGATCGCGAAGGCGGCGGCTTCGGCCTCGTCATGGGGCACGTGATGGCTGCCGGCGCAGGCGATATAGGCGTTGCAGCTCTCCAGGCGGTGGATCAGGCCGATCCCGGTCAGCTTGTCCAGCGCGCGATAGACCTGGACCGGGGCGCGCAACCCGTCCTCGCGCAGCGAATCCAGCAGTTCGTATGCGCTCATCGCGCGCCCGGTGCTGGCCAGCCGCGCATGCACCAGTTTCTGGTTGCGGGTCAGCTTCGGGGCAGGATCGGCCATGCGAATCCCCTTCTGCCTTCGGTTCGTGTCGTCAGGTCGGGCTGCGGCGGGCGGCCAGCCGCAGCTGGGTCGCCAGGAACAATAGCAGAGCGGCGACGACGATGCTCGGCCCTGCCGGCGTGTCGAACTCCAGGGAGGCGAAGAGGCCGAGGGCCACGGCGCCGCAGCCCAGTGCCGATGCGACCAGGGCCATCACCTCCGGCCCGGTGGCAAGGCGCCGCGCGCTGGCCGCCGGGATGATCAGCAGCGAGGTGATCAGCAGGATGCCGACGATCTTGATCGCCACCGCGATCACCGCCGCCAGCAGGATCATGAAGGCGAGACGGTCGCGCTCCGGATTCATGCCCTCGGCCGCCGCGAGTTCCGGCGAGACGGTGGCCGCAAGGAGCGGCCGCCAGATCGCCAGCAGGACGGCGAGCACTGCCGCGCCGCCCGCCCAGACGATCGTCACGTCGGTCCAGGACACCGCCAGGATGTCGCCGAACAGGTAGCTCAGCAGGTCGACCCGAAGCCAGGCCATGAAGGCGAGCAGCACCAGGCCCAGCGCCAGGGTGGAATGGGCCAGGATTCCCAGCAGCGCGTCGGCGGGCAGCAGGGTCTGCCGCTGCAGCAGGACAAGGGCCAGGGCGGCACAGACCGCCACCCCGAACACCCCGGCCATGATGTTCACTTCCAGAAGGAAGGACAGCGCGACGCCGAGCAGGCCGGCATGGGCCATCGTGTCGCCGAAATAGGCCATCCGCCGCCAGACGATGAAGCAGCCCAGCGGCCCGGCGATCAGCGCCACGCCGAGGCCGGCAGCCAGCGCCCGCAGGAAGAAGGCGTCAAGCATCGCCGGCGCCGTCCCGTGCCTGCGGCCGGCCGTCGAGCGGCACCACGCGGCCATCCTCCAGATGCGCATGGTCGTGGCGGTGGCGGTAGACGCCCAGCGTCTCCGCCGCGCGGGACCCGAACAGCCGGACATATTCCGGGCTGGCGGCGACGTTCTGCGGCGTGCCGGAACAGCAGACATGGCCGTTCAGGCAGACCACCCGGTCGGTCTGCGCCATCACCACATGCAGGTCGTGGGAAATCAGCAGGATGCCGCAGTCCAGCCGGTCGCGGATCGTCCCGATCAGGTCGTAGAGCGCGATCTCGCCGCTGAAGTCGACACCCTGGACGGGTTCGTCCAGGACCAGCAGGCCCGGGCGGCGCACCAGCGCGCGGGCCAGCAGCGCGCGCTGGAACTCGCCGCCGGACAGGGTCTGCACCTCCGCCTCGGCGAGGTGGTCGATCCCCACCTCCGCCAGCGCGGCCTGGATCTCCGCCTCGCCGAAGCGCCCGGTGAGGGTCATCAGGCGCCGCACGCTCAGCGGCAGCGACCAGTCGATGGAGAGGCGCTGCGGCACATATCCGATGCGCAGGCCCGGCTCTCGCCGGACCCTGCCCTCGTCGGGGCGCAGGATGCCCAGCAGGGCCTTGGCGGTGGTGCTCTTGCCGCTGCCATTGGGGCCGATCAGGGAGACGATCTCGCCGCGGCGGACCCACAGGTCGACATGGCGCACCAGCCAGCGGCCGCCGCGATGCACCCCCAGCCCTTCGATCCCGGCCAGCATGTCGGCCGGCGCCGCTTCCGGCATGTGGGCATGCCCGCTGCGATGCGGATCCTGGGCGGCGGATAGGGCAGGCGGCGCGGCGGAACGGTGCATGTTGTCCTGCTGGGCTGGAACTGAAACCGTTATATCATAACGTTTTTATTCTGCCACAACGCCGGCACCCAGGCCATGCCAACCGGCGGGGTTTGCCTGGACCTGTTTGAAACGTTATACCGTAACGATCTTGTTTCCCGTCGTTGCTGGATGGACGTCATGCCGCGAAAGATCCTGCCTGTCATCTCCCTCTCCGCCTTTCTGTTGCTGGGATCGGCGGCCGGCGCCGCTGCCGCGCCGGAGGTGGTGGCCTCCATCAAACCGGTGCATTCCCTGGTCGCCGGCGTGATGGAGGATGTGGGGAGCCCGCACCTGATCGTGCGCGGCGGCGGTTCGCCGCACACGTTTTCGCTGCGGCCGTCGGATGCGCGGGCGTTGGCCGCGGCGCAGATGGTGGTCTGGATCGGGCCCGGCCTGGAGACCTTCCTCGACGGCCCGCTCGACAAGCTCGCCGACACGGCGCGGGTTGTGACGCTGGCCGAAGCGCCGGGCGTGACCCACCTGCCTTATCGCGAGGGCGGGACCTGGGAAGGGCATGACCACGACGGTGCGGAGGAGCACGACCACGGTGATGCTCACGAGCATGCCGATGATCACGACCATGCCGACGATCACGATCACGCCGACAATCACGATCATGCGGACGAGCACGACGATGCGCATGGCCATGGTCATGACGGGCACGATGGCGAGGACCAGCATGTCTGGCTCGACCCGCGGAATGCGCGCGCGATGGTCGCCGCCATCGCGGCCGCGCTGCAGAAGACGGATCCTGCGAATGCGGAACGCTATGCCGCCAATGCCGCGAAGATGGATCAACGCCTGGCCGCGCTCGACACCGAACTCGGTGCGGTCCTGGGGCCGGTCGCCGACCGTCCGTTCGTGCAGTTCCACGACGCCTTCCAGTACCTGGAGGCGCGCTACGGCCTGAACGCCGTCGGCTCGGTGACCGTCAGCCCGGAGCGCCGGCCGGGCGCCGAACGGCTGAGCGAATTGCGGCAGAAGATCCGTGACAGCGGCGCGGTCTGCATCTTCACCGAGCCGCAGTTTCCGCCGGACCTGGTCGATGTCGTGATCGAGGGCAGCGCGGTGCGGACCGATACCCTGGATCCGCTGGGCGCCGAGATCGCGGATGGTCCGGACCTGTACGAGACATTGATGCGGGGCAATGCAGAGGCGCTGCGGCGCTGCCTGTCTCCCGGGAGCTGAGTGTCGTCCCGGCGGCCGGGTCATCCAGGGAGCCGGTGCCGACACACCGCTGCCGCAATCGCTGCCGAGATCGAGAATCGTGGCCAGCCGCTCCCGCCCCTGCCCATCGCGCATGGTGCGGATAGACGGAAGGGCCGCGATCGGCAGCAAGGAGGCAGTGATGAACAGGACCCGCAGCACGGACCGCGACATGCGACAGGCGACCCGGCGACAGGATCCGCAGCAGGATCGGGACGGGCGGGTGCAACACGGCGAACTGGCAGCCGTCGCCGCCGGAATCATCGAGGTCTACCCGATGTAGGCCGCGGCTCTGCCCCCCCGGCGGCAGGGGGTGGGAGCAGGCCGAAGGTGGGGCCCTCAGGCGATCTGCCGCCGGGCCAGCTGCCAGAAGGTGCCGCGCGCGGCCATCAGTTCGTCGTAGCGGCCGCGCTCGACGATCCGGCCCGCCTCCATCACCAGGATGCAGTCGGCGTCGCGGATCGTGCTCAGCCGGTGGGCGATCACCAGGCGGGTCATGCCCAGCGCGGCGATCCGGTCGGCGACCAGGGCCTGCATGCGATTGTCCAGGGCGCTGGTGCCCTCGTCCAGGAACAGGATCGGCGGCCGCCGGACCAGGGCGCGCGCCAGCAGGATGCGCTGCCGCTGCCCGCCCGACAGGGTGCCGCCATCCTCCGACACGAAGGTCTCCAGCCCCATCGGCAGGTCGGCGATCTCTTCCTCCAGGCCGGCCAGGGCGGCCGCATCCCAGACATCGGCCTCGGGCACCATGGTGCCGCCGGCGATATTCTCGTACAGGCTGCCCGGGACCAGCCGGCCCAGCTGCAGCACGGTACCGATCTGCCGGCGCACCCGCCGCGGATCCAGCCGGGCGAGATCCTGCCCGTCATACAGCACCTGGCCGCTTTCCGGCCGCTCGAAGCCCAGCAGCAGCCGCAGCAGGGTCGACTTGCCGGATCCCGACGGGCCGACGATGGCGGTGAAGCTGCCCGGCGCGACCTCCAGGTCGATGCCGTGCAGCACCGCCGGCCGGTCGGCCGCATAGCGGAAGGTCAGGGCGCGCGCCGCGATGCGGCCGCCCAACCGGCCGGGATCGGCGGTGCCGGCCGGCGCCTCCGGCTGCGCGGTCAGGACCGGCAGGGCCCGGCGCAGCAGCGGCAGGGTCTCCACCGCCTGGGTGAGGGCCAGGCCCAGCGCGGCAAGGCCGGCGAGGAACTGGGCGAAGGCCGCGCTGAAGGCGGCGAAGGCGGCCAGGTCGATCGGCACGGGGCGCAGCGCCGCCACCAGGAACATGCCCAGCAGCCCGCAGGACGGCAGGGCCAGAAGCAGGGCGCTGCGGAAGGCCGCGATCCGTCCGCTGCGCCACGCCGCTTCCTGCCGCTGCCGGAAGCCGGCCGCCCACTGATCGAAGGCGCGCTCCTCCGCGCCGGCGACCCGCAGGCGCGCGATGCCGGAGAGCAGGGACACGATCGTGCCGAAGGTCCGTCCCTCGGCATCGTACAGGCGCTGCAGCGGACCGGCCTGCAGCCGCGCCGTGAGCGCCAGCGCCGCGATGGCGAGGGCCGCGAAGGCCAGGCCGAAGACGGCCAGGCGCAGGTCGTAGAGCAGCATCAGCAGAAGGCTCAGCGCCGCGAACAGGCCGCCCAGCAGGCCGGTCACCACCGGGCCGGTCAGGGTCTGGCGGGCGGCGTCCACCGCCAGCACCCGCCGCGCCAGGTCGCCGGCGCTGAACCTGCGGAAGAAGCCGGGGGAGACCCGCAGCAGCCGGTCGAACACCGCCGCCTGCAGGCGCAGGTCGATCAGAGTCGCGGCACGGATGCCGGCCATGCCGCGGGCCACCGCGAAGCCGGCCATGCCCAGCCCGGCGGCCGCCAGCAGCAGCACCATCTCCGCCAGCAGGGGCAGCCGCGCCTGCGGCAGGGCGGCGCCGATGATCGCCCCGGTGGCCACCGGCACGACCAGGCCCAGCAGCATCGCCGCGCCGCCGGCGGCGAGGGTCGCCAGCAGCGCCTGCCGGGCCGGCGCCAGCGCAAAGCGCCACAGCCCGGACGGCAGGCCGCCTTCTCCGCCTCCCAGGTCGGCGGGCAATGGTGGATAGACCGCATGGGCGACCGGCAGAATGGCCTCCGCCGCGGCTGCATCCAGCCGACGGGTGCGTCCATCGGGTCCGGTCGTCCGCCAGGCGCCGGCCCGCCAGCGGGCGGCGAGAGGCTGTTCCCCCTGCGGCCCGTCCTGCCAGAGCAGCATCGGCGGCCCCGGCTGCCGCCACCAGGCGGAACCGAGGGAGAGGCTGCGCCAGCGGAAGCCGCCGCCCTCGGCCAGGCGCTGCAGCCGCTGGTCCGGCGAGAGGCTGCCGGCCGGCGACCGCAAGGCGGCTGGCGGCTGGTCCGGCAGCAGCTGCCGCAGGGTGGCGGCCAGGGCGTCATCGCCCGCCGCCGAAGCGTCCGCCCGGGCGTCATCGCGCTCCCGCGTGCTCATGCCGGATCCCCGGCGCCCTCGGCCGCCAGCATCCGGGCATAGGGCCCGCCGGCCGCCAGCAGGGCGGCATGGTCGCCGCGCTCGGCGATGCGGCCCCGCGCCATCACGATGATCTCGTCGCAGTCCCGCACCGTGCTCAGCCGATGCGCGATCACCAGGCAGGACAGGCCGCGGCGGCGCAGGGCGGCCATCACCGCCGCCTCCGTCACGGGGTCCAGCGCGGAGGTCCCTTCGTCCAGCACCAGCAGGGCGGGGTCGCGGACCAGCGCCCGCGCCAGCTCGATGCGCTGGCGCTCGCCGCCGCTGAAGTTGCGCCCGTCCTCGTCGACGCGGGAGTCCAGCCCGCCGGGCAGCCCGGCGAGGAGCTGCGCCAGCGCGGCATCGCCGACCGCACGGTCAAGGGCCGCTGCCGGCACATGCGGGTCCCAGAGGGTGATGTTGTCGCGCAGGCTGCCGGCGAACAGCGCGATCTCCTGGTCGACGGTGGCGAGGCGGCGGGCCAGGGCGTCGCGCGGCCAGTCGTGCAGGGGGCGCCCGTCCAGCAGGATACGGCCCGCCTCCGGCCGGTACAGTCCGGTGGCCAGGCGGCCCAGGGTGGACTTGCCGCTGCCGGTGGCACCGACCAGCGCCACCCAGCGGCCCGGCCGCAGGTCCAGGTCGAAGCCGTCGATCAGCGGCGGCGCCTGCGGGTTGAAGCGGAACCGCAGCCCTTCCAGGCGGAGCGCCGCCGGGCCGGCCGGCGGATCCATGTCCGGGGCCGGGGCGGCCGCTTCATGGCGCCAGTCCGGCGGATGCCGGGCGACATCGTCGATGCGCAGCAGGCCGGCGGCGGCGCGCTGGCTCTGGCTGGCCGTGGCAACCACCTGCTGCAGCGGGCCGGCCAGGGCGGCGAACAGGGCCTGGAAGGCCAGCAGCGCGCCGAGGCTCAGCACGCCGTCCAGCACCCGCAGGCCGCCCAGCGCCAGGGCGGCGGCGATGGTCAGCATCGCGATCAGCGGCTGCGCGATACCGGAAGCCTGCTCCAGCACCGCCAGTCCCTGCTCGCTGTTCAGCTTGCGCGCCTGATGCCCCGCCCAGCGCGCGAAGAAGCCGTCCTCGTCGGCATTGGCCTTCAGGGTCTCGATGCTGCGGATGCCGATCACGGTGGTGGCGAACAGCCGCCCGGTATCGGCCTGCAGGCGGATGGACAGGTCCAGCCGGGCCCGTTGCAGCGCGACCAGGACCAGCAGGCTGGCCAGGGCGCCGGCGGCGGCGACCGCCGCCAGGACCGGGTCCAGCACCGCCATCAGCGCCAGCAGCAGGACCGCCGTCACCAGGTTCACCGCGGCCAGGCCGAAGCCGCTGGCCGTCAGCCGCGCCAGCGCAGGCACTTCCGCCGCGCGGGCCGCCAGGTCGCCCAGATGGCGCTGCGCGTAGAACATCAGCGGCAGGCGCAGCATATGCCCGGCCAGGGCGGTCGCCTGTTCCGCCGTCGTGCGCAGTTCCAGCCGCAGCAGCGCGACGCCCTGCAGCCAGCCCAGCACCGCCTGCAGGCCGATGCCCAGCAGCAGGAGCACGGCCAGGGCGGCGAGCCAGGGCCGGCCGCGCACCAGGATCTCGTCGACGAAGATCGCGGTGAAGGCCGGCAGTGCGAAGGCCGGGACCGCCAGCAGCACGCCGGTCGCCAGCACGAAGGCCAGGCGGCCTGGACGGGCCGCGATAGCCGCAACCAGCCGGGATACCGGCCGGGGCGGGCGGCCGCCGCGCTGGAAGCCGGGTCCGGGCGCGAAGGTCAGCACGATGCCGGAATAGCCGGTGGCGAATTCGGCCAGGCTCACCTTGCGGCGGCCATGGGCGGGATCGTTCAGGCGCACCTGGTCGCCCTGTGCGCCTTCCACAACCAGGAAATGGTTGCTGTTCCACAGCACGACGGACGGCAATGGGCCGGCCAGCACCTCGTCGACATCCTGGCGGTAGCCGGCGGCTTCAAGACCGTGGGCCTCCGCCACCCGCACCATGCTGCCCGCGGTGCTGCCGTCGCGGGACACGCCGCAGGCGATGCGCAGTTCCTCCAGCGGCACATGACGGCCGAAATGGCCCATGACGATCGCCAGGCAGGCGGCGCCGCATTCCACCGCCTCCATCTGCAGCACGACCGGTGTCCGCACCGGGCGGGAGCGGGGCAGCGCCGGCCCGGCCTCCGTCACGGTGAGAGCGCGCCGAACGCTGGCAGGAGGAGGGCGATCGGTGCAGCCTCTGCCACCACCACTTCGGCGGCGGCGGCGATGCCCAGGCCGATGGGCCAGGGCGGCCCGTCGCCGGCGGTCCAGGCGAAGCCGCTCGGTGTGCCTGTATCCTGTTGCAGGCGGATGCGCGCCAGATAGGGGTCGCCGCCGGCCGTCAGCATGGCGGCGCGGTCATCGTCCTGCAGCAGGGCGGCGATCTCCGCCCGCGACACCGGCAGGTCCGACACCATGGTGACGGTGCCCGGGATCGCCCCATAGGCGGCCTCGGGGACGGTGACCGGGGAAACCCGCGCCGCCATGCCGGGCCGGACACGGGGTGCGTCTGCGGTCGACAGGAAGGCCAGCATCTCCGGCGCGGCCGGCCGGCTGGCGCCAGCGGCCAGGGTCGCCAGCACGGCGTCCGGTCCGACGGCCTGCCCGACCGCCACGCGCAGTTCCTCCATCCGGCCGGCAACAGGGGCGGCGACCCGCTGTCGCGCCGCATATTCCGCCTGCAGCCGGCGGTGGATGGCCGACTGCTCGGCCAGGGCGGCGCGCACGGCACCGGGATCCCCCCGGCCGTCGCGCAGGGCGGTGGCGAGTTCATCCATGCGGCTTGCGGAGAGGTCGAGCCGGGCCTCCGCCTGCGGGTCGCGAAGGACGAACAGCTGGTCGCCGGCCGCAACCGGGTCGCCCGGCGCCGCACGGACTTCCGCCACCAGGCCGGCCGCCAGCGACTGCACCGGGTGGAAGCTCTCGCCCTGCTGCAGGATCAGCCCGGGGCCGGCGGCGGTGCTGCGCACCGTGCCGAAGATCGCCCAGGCGAGCGCCGCGGCGAGCACCAGGGCCGCGCCGCCGGCCATGAACAATGCGCCCGGCGGCACCAGCGCGATCCGCGTGTCCAGCCCCTCCCGCGCCACGCGCAGGCGATCGGTTGCCGCCGGGGCCGGACGCGCCGGCATGGCTTGGGGCTCGCTGTCCGTCTCTTCGGGCATGGCTGGCGGGCGGGACCGGGAATGTGGCGCTCCCCCGGTGATAGCAGTCCGGCGCCTGCCGCGCCAACGGCACCTCCGGCGCGGGACCTCGGCGAAACCCGCGGCAATCGGCGGCCCCGAGGCGCCGCACCGGAAACCCCGCTGCCAGGAAGCCGCCACATTCGGACCCTTCATATCCATCATGGGGCGGCGGCGAACCCGCAGCCCGGACAGCGACGCGGCAGCCGCGAAGCCGCGCCACAGCAGGAGACCGGGACGATGAGCAGCACCACGAGCACAGCCAGGACCGCGACGGAGACCGACAAGGCCGGCGGCAGCCGGCCCACAGCGCTGTCCGCCGCCGCCCTGTCCGCGGCTGCCTTGGAGCGCGTGCCGGCCGGCACGACCACCCCGATAGCGCTGGGCACCGCCACCAACGCCTTCTTCACGATCCTGCGCTGATCCGGGTCGGTGCGCGGATACAGACCCGACAGGAGCGTCAGGCCATGGACAGACAGACCGCCGGGAAGAACCCGGACAAGAAGACCCCTGGCAAGAAGAACCCTGGCAGGGCGGAGGCCGGCACCGACGGTACCGGCAGCGCCGGCAAACGGCGGAAGCCGGCAGCGGCGGACGATCTGGGCCGCGTGTCGGGCGGCTATGACCCGACCATCAGCGGCAGCATCAGTTTCTGACACCGGCGCCCGCGCAGCTTGAGGCCCGTCGCCGCCCGTTCCATCCTGCGCGCGGGTTCGACCGCGGCGGGGAGGGGCGGCGATGGATGAGGAGGCGCTGATCCTGGTGGCGGCCGCGGTGCTGGCCTATGGCCTGCTGTCGCGGCGCCTGCAGGGCGGGCTCCTGACCCTGCCGCTGCTGTTCGTGGCCTTCGGCTGGGTGGTGGGCGATGGCGGGCTGGGGCTGGCGAGGCTGCATCCCGAGCATGGCGTCATCCACCTGGTCGCCGAGGCGACCCTGATCCTGGTCCTGTTCACCGATGCCTCGCGCATCGACCTCGGCCGGCTGGTCGCCGACCATACCTTGCCGATGCGCATGCTGCTGTTCGGCCTGCCGCTGACCGTGGCGGCGGGGGCCGCGGCGGCGCTGCTGATTTTCCCGCAGTTTTCCCTGGCGGAGGCCGCCCTGCTGGCAGCCGTGCTGGCCCCCACGGACGCGGCCCTCGGCCAGGCCGTGGTGTCCAGCAAGGCGGTGCCGGTGCGGATCCGCCAGAGCCTGAACGTGGAGAGCGGCCTGAACGACGGGTTGGCCCTGCCGCTGGTCCTTGTCTGCGCGCTCTGGGTCGGTGGCCCGGCGGCGGAGCAGGCGGCCGGGGTCTCGAGCTCTGGCGATCTTGCCTGGTTCGCGCTGGCGCAGGTGACCCTGGGGCCGGTCGCCGGCGGCCTTGTCGGCTGGGCCGGCGCCCTGCTGATCGACGCCGCCACAGCGCGCGGCTGGATGACGGCGGGGTTCCAGGGCCTGGCCAGCCTGGCGATCGCCGTCCTGGCCTTCGCGCTGGCGGAGCAGGTCGGCGGCAACGGCTTCATCGCCGCCTTCGCGGCCGGCCTGGCCTTCGGCCATGCGGTGAAGGTGCGCGGCAACTTCATCTACGAGTTCATGGAGAGCGAGGGCCAGTTCCTGACCCTGCTGACCTTCCTGGTGTTCGGTGCGGCGATGCTGCCGGAAGGGCTCGCCGGCCTGTCCTGGGACGCGCTGCTTTATGCGCTGCTGAGCCTCACGGTGCTGCGCATGCTGCCGGTGGCGCTGTCGCTGGCCGGATCTGGGGTCTCGCTCGCCACCACCGGGTTCCTGGGCTGGTTCGGGCCACGGGGGCTGGCCTCGATCCTGTTCGCCCTGCTGATCGTCGAGCGCTACGACCTGGCGCGCGCGCAGGAGCTGCTGGCGATCACCATCGTCACCGTGGGCCTGAGCGTCTTGCTGCACGGCATCACCGCGGCGCCGCTGGCGCGTGCCTATGGCCGGCTGATGCAGGGGCGGCTGGATGCCGACCGCCCGCCGGGGCCGGAGCACCGGCCGGTCAGCGAGATGCGGGTGCGCCATCGCTACGGCGATGGCGACCGCAGCCGCCGCGGCTGAGCGCCGCGGCGCGCGGCCGGCTGACCGGGGAGCCCGAACCGTGACGGACCTGGTGTGTTCCTCCCGGCAGTAAAGCCAACCTGGAGGCGTGCATGCCGGCAAGGTCGAAGGCCCAGCAGAAGGATGTCGCCGCCGGCGACCGAAAGGGTGGCCCAGAGCACAAGGCGACGCCGTGACGGCCAGGACCTTGCCGCCCCTGCGGTCGGTGGGCCATTCTCGGCGCACCGCGAGGGAGAACCCGCACCGGAGAGCCCCGCCATGGTGAAGAGCCGCACCCTGACCCGTCCGGAACGGATCGCCGACGCCGTCGTGCATGTCGTCGGGCTGGGCTGCGGCCTGGCCGCCTGCATCGCCCTGGCGGCGATCGCCGCGCCGACGGGCGATGCGCGGCTCGGCATCGCGCTGGCGGTCTATGCCACGGGCCTGATGACGATGCTGGGCTGCTCCGCGGCCTACAACCTGAGCCGCTCGCCGGAGCAGAAGCGCTGGCTGCGACGCATCGACCATGCGGCGATCTTCGTGATGATCGCCGGCACCTACACCCCCTTCGCGATGATCAGCCTGCAGGGCGCCTGGGGCTGGGGCCTGCTCGCCTTCGTCTGGGCCGTGGCCCTGGCGGGGGTGGCGGGAAAGCTGTTCCTGGCCGCGCGCTTCGAGCGCTGGTCTATCCCCGCCTACCTGCTGCTGGGCTGGACCGTCCTGGTGGCGCTGGAGCCGCTGCTCTCGGCCCTTTCCCTTGCCGGCCTGCTGCTGCTGGGCATCGGCGGCATCCTCTATACCGTCGGCGTGCTGTTCTACCGCTGGGAGCGGCTGCCGTTCCAGACGGCGATCTGGCATGTTTTCGTGCTGGCCGCCGCCGCCTGCCATTTCACCGCCGTGCTCGGCGATGTCGCCCTGGCGGCTGTGTAGCCTTCCGGCCCTGTGGCCGGCCGTTGCAGCCGATGGCGATGGTTGCACGCGGAAACATGAGCGCCTTGGCCTCGCCTGCCATGATGCCGACCTGAAAGACCGAGCCGAGGGAATGATGGCCGGAACGGAACCGCAGGGAAGGGAGGCGAAGAGATGAACAAGACCTCGAACGGGAGGGGCCGGCGCGCCCCGGGCGGCCAGGATGGCAAGCGGCCGAAGTCAGACGTCCGGAACGGCGACAAGCTGGATGGCGGAAAGCTGGACGATGTCGCCGGTGGCACCCTGCCCGCGGTGAATGACCCCTACGCTGAGAATTTCTGAGCCGCTGCGGCGGTCGGCGCGCTGCGGAATCTGCCTTCAGCCGCCGGTCACGGCGCCCCCCAGCAGCAGCGCCATGCCGCCGCAATAGAGCAGCAGCAGCAGCACGCTCTCGAAGCCGATATTGGCCAGGCCGTGGCGCTCCCGCTGGATCAGGCCCAGCAGCAGAACCGTCGTCATGACGATGGTGATCAGGATCACGAAGACCTGCTCGCCGGTCATCGCGTGGTAGATCGAGCCGGGATAGGCCAGGTCGGCGAAGGCGGTGAACAGCACGTCGAAGGTGTTGCCGCCGACAATGCCGCCGAAGGCCAGGGTCAATGCGCCCCGCCGCACCGCGGCGACGGTGGTGACCAGTTCCGGGGTCGAGGTGGCGACCGAGGTCAGCAGGGTGCCGACGATGCCTTCCGACAGGCCGGTCCGGCTGGCGACGACCAGGCCCGTCTGCGCGATGACATAGCCGGCGCCGCCGACCAGAAGGCCGAGAACCGCCACCAGCGCCGCCACCCGCCAGGGCGAACGGCCGGCCTCTTCATCGTCGGGCACATCCTCCCGCGTCTCCCGGGTGCGCAGCGGCCGCCACATCGGCTGTTCGCGGCTGCGCCGGGCCAGGGCGATGCTGCCGGCATAGACGGCAAACAGCAGGAAGCTCGCCGGGTGGATCCCCCAGAACGTCGCCGGCGCGACCTGGCGTGCCAGCAGCGGGATCGCCAGCATCGCGATCAGGGTCACGCCGTTGATCATGTTGGGCAGCGACGCGGCGGCATGCTCCAGGTTGACCCGCCGGTAGCTCCAGTCCGCCGCCACCAGGAACACGGTCTGCGCGGCGATCCCGCCCACGGCGTTGGAGACGGCGAGCTCGGCATGGCCTCCCGCCGCCGCGCTGACCGAGGTGACGCCGCCGGACAGCGAGGTGACGGCGCCCAGGATGACGCCACCGACGATCGCCTCCCCCCAGCCGGTCATGTCCGCCAGCCGGTCGGCGAGGCGGGTCAGGTGGACGCCCGCCCCCAGCACCAGCAGCGACGCGGCAAGGAACAGGGCGAGCGCGGCCGGCAGGCCGAGGGCGGTGAGGTCCGGCACGGGTGCGGGGAGCGGTCCTGGTCAGTCCTTGCGGTGGGCCGGGCGCTCAGGCGCCGGCCCGGATCGGATGCACGGTGGCGCTGCCGGCCCGCGCCGCGGGGCCGTTCACGACGGCCTCCAGGGTGGTGCTGCAGAACGCCTCCAGGTCGCCCGGATTGCGGCTGGTGATCAGATTGCCGTCGACCACCACGGCCTCGTCGACCCAGTTGGCGCCGGCATTGCGCATGTCGGTGCGGATCGAGGCGAACGAGGTGGCCCGGCGGCCACGCAGAAGGTCGGCCTCCACCAGCAGCCAGGGGCCGTGGCAGATCGCCGCCAGGGGCTTGCCGGACTCCATGAAGTCGCGCACGAAATCGACCGCCGACGCCTCCTGCCGCAGGGTGTCGGGATTGTAGACCCCGCCCGGCAGCACCAGGGCATCGAAGTCGTCCGTGCTGACATCCGCCAGCGTGCGGTCCACGTCGACCTCGTCGCCGGGTTCGTGGCCCTTCACGCCGCGGATGCTGCCGCTTTCCAGCGAAACCACCGATACCTCATGTCCCGCCTCCATCAGGGCGCGGCGCGGTTCCGTCAGTTCCGACTGCTCGAAGCCGTCGGTGGCGAGAATGGCGATCTTCTTCTTCGCGGACATGGCGATGTCCTTTCCAATGCGTCTGGCAAAAGCGATTCCGTGGTGCCGGCCCCGCAATGCCAACATGCGACCGGCGGGCTTGGTTCCCGCAGCGGCTCCCGCTGCGTGCGCCGCTACCGGAGCGGCCTGACCGCGACCGTCGCGCCCCGCACCGCGTCACTGGCCCCGGCCGCGCCGGACGCGCGGCCCGGCATTGCAGGCGCTTTGACCGTTCCGGTCCCTTCGCCTATGCCTGGAGCTTCGTCAGTTGCGAGGCCCCATGACCCAGATCATCGACTTCCACGCCCATGTCTATTTCAGCGAGGAGACGGCCGAGCAGGCCCATGCCCTGTGCGAGGCCGCGCGCGACCGCTTCGGCGTGACCATGGGCCGGTTCCACAAGAAGCCGGTGGGCCCGCATCCCTGTTGGAGCTGCCAGCTCTCCTTCCTGCCGGAGAAGTTCGGCGAGGTGGTGCCCTGGCTGGCGCTGAACCGCGACGGCCTGACGATCTTCACCCACCCCCAGACCGGCGACGACCTGACCGACCATACCCGCCACGCGATCTGGATGGGCCAGATGCTGCCGCTCGACCTGCGGCAGTTCCGGAAGGCGGCCGATTGAGGCGATGACATCACGGGCCAAGGTTATTGAGAATCGTTCGCACGTCCGTTAGCATCCCGCCGAACATGCCGGGCTAAGCCGGCGGCAGGGGCCGCTCGCGCCCGGGACGGGCATGATGTCGGGACCGATGCCGGAATCGCCGCTGGTACAGGCTTTCAGAGAGAATGAGCGCGATCTTGTCCAGTTCCTGGTCGCGCGGCTGAAGTCCGCATTCGTGGCCCAGGACATCGCCCAGGAGCTCTATCTGAAGGTTTCGCTGCTGGACGGGCAGGAGCCGGTGCGCAACGGCCGGGCCTACCTGTTCCGCATGGCGGCGAACCTGGCGATCGACCACCAGCGGCGGGAGAGCCGGCAGGCTGAACTGCTGGCCGAGGCGCAGGCCTGGCTGGAAGAGGGCCGGGACCCGGCGACACCGGAACAGACCCTGATCGCGCGTGCCGAGCTGAGGCGGCTGGAACAGGCGCTGGGCGAGCTGCCCCCGACGACCAGACGGATCTTTCACCTGAGCCGCTTCGAGGAGAAGTCCCAGCGCGAGATCGCGGCGATCGTCGGCCTGTCGCCGACAGCCGTCTTCAAGCATCTGCGCAACGCCGTCGACCATCTGGCCAAGGTGCGCGACCCCTGACCATGGCTGTCGAACGTTCTGCGGCGCGGCGGGTGAGCAAGCCCCATTGCCAGACGTCATACCAAGGGCAGGTGCCGCCGCCACGGTACCGGAACGCAGGGCGGGTCCGGCCCGGCGGCTGCGGCTGCATGGGCGATCCTCCGGGACGGAAGGGCCGATGACGCAGGAAGGCGAAGAGGATCCGGTGGCGGCGAGAGCGCGCGACTGGGTGCTGCGGCTGGCATCGGGCGACATCGACCCGGCCGGCATGGCGGCGTTCCGTGCCTGGATCGACCAGGCGCCGGCCCACCGCGCGGCGTTCGAGCGGGAACGGGGCTTCTGGCAGCGGCTCGGCGGCCTGCGTGCCCGGTCCGCGGCCCTGCTGGAAGAGGCGCCGGCCGGGGCGCCATTGCGGCAGGAACCGATATTCGCCCGCCGGCCTGAAGGACTCTTCCGTCGCGGACATCGGCGTCCGGGCCGGCCGGTGGCCGGGCGCACCGGCAGGCGGGCGCTGCTGGCCGGCGGCCTTGCCGCCGCCTGCCTGGCGCTGTTGCTTCTGTTCGGCGGCCAGCTCCGCCTCAGCCTGCTGTCGGATCATCGCACCGCCGTCGGCGAGCAGGCGCTGGTGACCCTGCCGGACGGCTCCGCCGTGCATCTCAACACCGACAGCGCCATCGCCGTGGATTTCTCCGCCGGCGCGCGCCAGATCGAGCTGCTGCAGGGGGAGGCCTTCTTCAAGGTGCGGCCAGATCCCGGCCGGCCGTTCCGTGTCGTCGCGGCGGCGGGCGAAACCCGGGCCGTCGGGACGGCCTTCGTCGTGCGGCGCACCGCCGATGGTGCCGCGGTCGCGGTCACCGAAGGGTGGGTCGCGGTGACTTCGCCGCAGACGGGGGCGGTGGCGGGGGCTGCCGTCCTGGCGCATGCGGGCCAGCAGACCGCCTATGCGGCGGGGGCCGCGCCGGCCCCGCCGGCCGCCCTGGACTCCGACATGGCGGCACCCTGGCGGCGCGGCATCATCGTCATCGACGACATGCCGCTGGATGCCGCGCTCGCGGAAATCGACCGCTACCGGCCCGGCCGGATTCTGCTGCTGGACGGCGGGGGCCGCTACGACCGGGTCTCCGGCGGCTTCGACATCGACCGGCTGGATGCCGCCATCTCAGGCCTGGCGGCGACGCACGGCCTGACGGTGACGGGGCTGGGCCCCTATCTGCTGGTCCTGCACTGAGCTGCCGCTGCGGCGCGCCGAAAAGAAAATCTTTCCATTCCGGTGAGCAGACGGCCCCCGCCAAGCGTCGTGGCTGTGACATTGAATGCGAATGAAACCTATTCGCATCGTTCGTGCATGCTTGGCCGGCGGGCATCCTGCCGCCGCGAAGGGGGACAGGACATGGGGTGGAAGCCGCAACACGGGCGGTCCGATGCAAAAGCGGGCCGCGGCGTCGGGGAGCATGGCCGGAACCGGGCCGGGCGGGCGGCCCCGCGCGGCGCCTTGGCCGCGATGCTGCTGGCCGGCCTGCTGCCGGCCGGCTGGGCCGCGCCCGCGGCCTGGGCGCAGTCGGACGCGCCGGCGGCGGCCGCGCCGGCACCCGCGACTCGATCCTTCGCCATCCCGGCACAGCCGCTGGCGGCCGCGCTGCGCCAGTTCCGCGCGCAGTCCGGCCTGCAGCTCGCCTACCGGACCGAGGATGTGCGCAACGTGCAGAGCCCCGGCTTCACCGGCAGCGCGGTGCCGGAGGATGCGCTGCGGGCGCTGCTGTCCGGCACCGGCCTGCGCTACGACCTGTCGGCGCCCGGCACCGTGACCATCGCCCGCACCACCGACCGCACCGGTGCCATCGCGCTCGATACCGTGACCGTGGAGGGTGAGGGCGGCGCGCCGCCGCAGGCGCTGATCGGCACGAAGCCGGCGCCCTTTGCCGGCGGCCAGGTGGCGCGCGGCGGCCAGGTCGGCATGCTGGGCAACCGCGACTTCATGGACACGCCCTACAGCACCACCAGCTATACCGCGGAGACGATCGAGAACCAGCAGGCGGTGCTGGTCGGCGACCTGATGGCGAACGACCCCTCAGTGCGCAGCGACTATGGCCGTGCCGCTGGCAGCGAGGAGTTCACGATCCGCGGCCTGACCGTCTTCAACCGCGACATGTCGTACAACGGCCTGTACGGCATCGCGCCCTACTACACCACGCCGGTCGCCGCCCTGGAGCGGGTGGAGGTGCTGAAGGGCCCGAACGCCCTGCTGAACGGCATGTCGCCCCACGGCTCCATCGGCGGCACCATCAACGTGGTGCCAAAACGCGCCGGCGACACGCCGCTGACCCGGGTGACGCCGCTGTACATCTCCGACAGCCAGGTCGGCGGCCAGGTCGATGTCGGTCGCCGCTTCGGCCGCGACAAGGCCTTCGGCGTGCGGGTGAACGGCCTGTACCGCAACGGCGACACCCCGGTCGAGAACCAGAGCCAGGAGAACGGCAACGCCGCCGTCGGCATGGACTATCGCGGCGAGCGGGTGCGGCTGGAGGCCGACCTGTCCTATGCGGTGAACAACACCGATGCCCAGCAGGGCCTGCTGTTCGACTTCGCCTTCCCGGTGCCGACCGCGCCGGACGCGACCTCCAACTTCTTCCAGCCCTGGACCTATTACGACGAGCAGAACGTCTTCGGCATGGTCCGGGGCGAGGTCGACATCCTGGACAATGTCACCGCCTATGCCGCGGCCGGCGCCCGCCGGACCGACCTGGACAGCCTGCAGACCAGCTGGGTGCTGCAGAGCAATGCCGGCCTGATCGCCTCGCGGCCCCACTACATCAACGCCTATGACGTCACCAGGAGCGGCGAGCTCGGCGTCCGCGGCGACTTCCAGACCGGCGGCATCCGCCACGAGGTCACCCTGTCGGGATCGAAGTATCACGACGAATACGGCCAGCTCTCCACCCGGCTGACGACGATCTTCTCCAACCTCTACGAGCCGGTGGAGGTGGCGCGGCCCGTCCTGCCAAGCTATGGCGACATCCCGAAGACCGCGGAGAGCGACCTGACCAGTTTCGCGCTGGCCGACGTGCTGTCGGTCTGGGGCGACCGGGTGCAGCTGACCCTGGGTGCGCGGCGCCAGCAGGTGGGCTCGACGAACTTCAACGGCGCTACTGGCGCGATCACGTCGGAATACGACAAGTCGCGGGTCACCCCGACCCTGGGCCTCCTGGTGAAGCCCTGGCAGAACGTCTCGCTCTACGGCAGCTATATCGAGGGGCTGCAGCAGGGGCCGACGGCGCCGAACACCGCCGTCAATGCGGGCGAGGTCTTCCCGCCCTTCCAGAGCAAGCAGATAGAAGTCGGCGTGAAGGTCGAGCATGGCGATATCGGCGCCACCCTCTCCGCCTTCCAGATCACCCAGCCGAACGGGCTGACCGACCCGACGACCAACGTCTTCGGCGTCGACGGTGAGCAGCGCAACCGCGGTATCGAGCTGAACCTGTTCGGTGCGGTGACGGAGAATGTCCGCCTGCTGGGCGGCGTGATGTACCTGGACGCCGATCTGGTGAAGACCCAGGGCGGCACCAACGACGGCAATACCGCGGTCGCCGCGCCGCGCTTCCAGGGCGTGATGGGCGCGGAATGGGACACGCCGTTCCTGCACGGCCTGACCCTGACCGGCCGCGGCATCTATTCCAGCGCGCAATACCTGGATGCCGCCAATACCCTGGAACTGCCGCAATGGGTGCGCTTCGACATCGGCGCGCGCTACCGGCTGACCCTGGACGGCAATCCGGTGACGATCCGCGCCAATGTGGAGAACCTGCTGGACAACGACTACTGGGCTTCCGCCGCGCGCGAGACTCTGGTGCAGGGGGCGCCGCGCACCTTCCTGGTCTCCACCAGCTTCGACTTCTGAAGGCATGGCAGCCGCCGGCACCACCGGGGGCCGGCGCGCCCGCCAGCCCGCCCGCCGGCCCCGGGCCCGCCCGGTCCTGGTCTGGCTGCATCGCTGGGCGGGCCTGTCCATGGCCGTCTTCCTGGTGATGACCGGCCTGACCGGCAGCGTCATCGCCTTTGACAGCGAGCTGGACGCCTGGCTCAACCCGGACCTGTTCCGCAGCCCGGGGCGCGGCCCGCCATTGACGCCGGATGCGCTCGCCGCCGCGGTGGAGGCGGCGCTGCCAGGGGCCGTGGCGGTCTCGCTGCCGCTGAACCTGCCGCCGGGGGAGGCGGCGCGGGTGACCGTCCGCGGCCGGGTCGACCCGGCCGCCGGCCGGCCGGCGGCGCTGCCCTACGACGAGGCATTCGCCGATCCCGTGACCGGTGTCCTGCTGGGCACCCGTGACACCAGCGCCTGCTGCGGCCGGGAGAGCATCGTGCCCTTCCTCTACCGCTTCCACTACATGCTGCAGCTGCCGGGCGACTGGGGCCATGTCGGGCGCTGGCTGCTGGGCGGCGTCGCGGTGCTCTGGCTGCTGGACTGCTTCGTCGGCGCCTGGCTGACCCTGCCGCGGGGCCGGCCGTTCCTCGCCAAATGGCGCATCGCCTGGGGGATGAAGCGCCATGCCGGCTTCCACCGGGCCAATCTCGACCTGCACCGGGCTGTCGGGCTCTGGCTCTGGGCGGTGCTGCTGGCGGTCGCGGTGTCGGCGATCTACTTCAACCTCTACCGGGAACTGTTCCGCCCGGTGGTGGAACTGTTCTCGCCGCTGACCCCGTCGGTCTACGACAGGCCGGCGCCGCCGCCTGCCGCCGGGCCGCCGCCGTTCGGCTTCGACGAAGGACTGGCGCGGGCGCAGGCGGAGGCGCGCGACCGCGGATGGACGCAGCCGCCGGACCGTATCTACCGCAGCAGGCGCGGAGTCTATGCCGTGACCTATCGCCCCTCGCAGCACCGGCGCGGGGCATGGCTGGGCAGTCCCGTCATCGACATCGACATGCGCGACGGCCGGGTGCTGCAGGTGCATGTGCCGGGCGAGGGCAGTGCCGGCGATGTGGTCATGGACCTGCAGATGCCGCTGCATTCGGGAGAGCTGCTCGGCCTGCCCGGCCGCATCCTGGTCTGTGCCGCGGGGATCGCCGTGGCGATGCTCTCGGTCACCGGGGTCCTCGTCTGGTGGCGGAAACGCCGGGCATCCCGGCAGATGCGGCACAGGCGGGCATTGCGGCCGCTTCGCAAGGCCGCCGGATGAGATCGTTCGCCGGCTGGCCCGGCGACGCCCGGTCCCGTCCGGCGGACATGTTCTGACATCCGGCCGACACGCGGTCTTTCGCTTTGCCCCCGATCTCTGTTCTGACGAGATGCAAGGAACAGGAGGCGAAGATGACGAATCGCAATGGCCGGAAGAAGGCTCCCCACTGTCGGGGCGGCGCCGCGGCGCTGCCTGTCGCGGCCAGGCCGGGCGGCCTGCCGGGGACCGACCTGGACTCCGTCACCGCCGGTGCGGCACTGGCCGAGTACGCCGTGATCCTCTGAGGCAGAGGCACCCCGGCGGCCGGCTGTGCCGCGTCTTCCTTTCAGGGTCACAACCAAAGCGGAGCGCCCGATGACGAAACCGAACGACCCGTCCGGCACCGGCAGCGTCCCCACGGACGCCGGGGGCAGGGACCGGGTGGCCGGACCGCAGGCGCAGCAGACACTCCCGGGCAGGGGCCACCTCAGCAGGGGCCGCCTGGACGGCATTGCCGGCTGCGGCCCGAACCCCCTGAACGACCAGATCACGGATTGAGGTCCGGCCTTGCAAAAGGCCGCTCGCTCGCTGCGATGCCTGACCAGATCCGATAACAGGGAAGTTCACATGAAGCACAAGAATGGCCACAGGAAGGTTCCCCAAACGAACCGCGGCGATCTCGCCGGTCAGCCAGCCATGAAGGCGCCCGATGTGCTGTCGGCGCCCGACCTGGCGTCTGTCTGCGCCGGCATCTTGTATCCGTACGGCTATACCTACTGACTGTGCCGGAGGCCGATCCGTCCCGGGCGGCGCACATTGCCCCCGGAGGATGCGATGGGAGAAGCAATGAAAGACCGTCAGGCCATCTCAAGAGGCGTGCGGCGCGCCGGCCGTGCCGGCATGTCCCTGCGTCGGGAGGCAGCTTTGCACCGCGAGGCGCTCGACCGGATGTCCGGCGGCACTTCCTGGCCGGTCATCCATATCGTCGATGCGCCGTAATCCCACGGTCATCGACGAGAGGCGGCACTGGAGCGCGCCGCCGCCGGACATGAGCCGACATCCGCCTGCCCCGAAGCGGGCCGATCCATCGCCGAGATTGAAAGATGAAGGGCAGTGCCGGCCCGCCCGTTTCCGGACCGCCGGCTGATCGGAGGGTGTCATGACGCATTTCCAGGCAATGCCGAACGGCCGTGCCCCGGCCGGATCCGCCGACACTGTGCGGCATCAGGCGTGATCGCGTCCTGCAGGGAAGGCGCTGACCGAGGCCGAGATCGACACTCTGGCCGGCGCGGGCGGCGGCCTGATGCAGCTGTTCGCACAGGGCTGATCCGATCCAGCCCTGCCCGGAGCGACCGCCCGCGCAGGCGATCTCTTGGAACGACAGGGCACGGGAACAGGAGAGAGAGATGCAACAGAATCCGAAGAAGTCAGACCGGGCGGAACTGCCGAAGCGGAAGAAGGCGTCCCTGCCACAGCGGGTCCTGGACACTGTCGCCTGCGGTTCGACGAGCGTGTTGGTCATCGGCGGCACCAAGTACGACCTGTGACGATCGCCGGCAGTCTGCGGGCAGCAATGACCCGCCGGCCGGTCCCGTCCGGGCCTAGCGTCCGAGGGCGGCCTGCGCCTCCGTCACCAGGCGGGCGACCAGGTCGCCGGCGCCCTGCGGCCGGGCCATCGGCACGCCCTGGCCGGCCCAGAGGGACAGGAACTCCGCCCGGCCCTGGCGCGCGGCCTCCGTTCGCAGCGGCCGGGTCAGGCCGTTCTGCAGCGGGAAGGGCAGGATCTCGCCCGCCGCCTCGACCTCGTCCATGAAGCGGTTGGCGATGCCGCGGGCCGGCCGGCCGGAAAAGGCGCGGGTGACCCGGGTGCCGTCCTCGCGGGCCGTGGCCAGCGCCTGCCGGTAGGCATCGGGCAGGCCGGATTCCGCCGCCGCCAGGAAGGCGGTTCCCATCTGCACGCCGGCCGCACCCAGCATCAGCGCTGCCGCCAGGCCGCGGCCGTCCATGATGCCGCCGGAGGCCAGGACCGGCAGGCCTGTCGCATCGACGGCCTGCGGCACCAGCGCCATGGTGCCGACCATCGAACTCTCGAAGGCGCCGGCGAAGCTGCCGCGATGGCCGCCGGCCTCCGCGCCCTGCGCGACGATCGCCTCGAAGCCGGCCGCCTTCAGCTGCACCGCCTCCGCCACCGTGGTGGCGGTGCCGATCAGCAGCATGCCGCGTGCCTTGATCGCCTCCCGCACCGCCGCCGGCGGAATGCCGAAGGTGAAGGAGAAGGCCGCCGCGCCGCAATCGAGTGCCGCGGCGACCTGCGCGTCGAAGCCGTCGGCCGGCAGCGCCGGCGCGGCCGGCCGCTGCAGGCCCAGTTCCTCGAAATAGCCGGCCAGCCGCGACACCGCCGGCTCCGGGTCGACCGGCGGCGGCACCGGGGTCGGCGCGAACAGGTTCACTCCGAACGGGGCATCGGTCTTCGCCCGCACTGCGGCGGCGGCGGCACTGATCTGTTCCGGCGTGCGGTAGGCGCTGCCCAGGAAGCCGATGCCGCCCGCGGCACCCACCGCGGCGACCAGCTCCGGCGTGTCGCTGCCGCCGGCCATCGGCGCCTGCACCACCGGATGGGCGATGCCCAGGCGGCGGGTCAGGTCTGTGCTCAGGCGTTGCTCTGCGGTCATCGCGCTCTCCTCATTCCGCTTGGAAGGTAGGGTGCGACCGGCATGCTGAAAAACGAATAATCCAGATCCGCCCTATCTGTCGAAAAGATAGGCGGCCTATGCGGCTGCCCGCGGCTTTCCGGCGGCGCGATCCAGAAGCGCGGACAGGGCGCTGGACCGCATCGCTTCCCGGCGCTGCACGAAGAGGGTCTCCACCAGCGCCTCGGCCGGCGGCAGGTCGTGCAGCGACAGGCGGAAGCGGCCGGCGGCGGCCTCGACGATGCCGCGCGGCAGCAGGGTGATGCCGATGCCGGCGGCGGTGCAGGCGAGCAGCGCCTCGATGGTGCCGAACTCCAGCCGGCGCAGGCCGGCGACGCCGCGGCGGGCCAGCACCTCCTCCAGCCGCTGGCGGTAGGAACAGCCGGCGCGCAGCACGACGACCTTCGCGTCGGGACGCTTCGCCAGGCCGTCGAGGCCGCCGAGGACCGGCGATGCGGCCAGCACCAGCTCCTCATGGAACATCGGCTCGGCAACGAGGTCCGGATGGGAGACGGGGCCGCAGACGAAGGCGCCCTCGACATCGCGGTCCAGCACGGCCTGCACCATCTCCGCGCTGGTCCCGGTGCGCAGCACCAGGTCGACCTCCGGCCAGGCGGCGGCATAGTCCGCCAGTGCCGGCGCCAGGCGCAGCGCCGCCGTGGTCTCCAGCGCGCCGATGGTCAGTGGCCCGCGCGGGACACCGTCGTCCGCGACGGCGCGGCGCGCCTCCTGCAGCAGGCCGTCGATGGCGGCGGCGAAGGGCGCCAGCCGCCGCCCTGCCGCGGTCGGCGTGACGCCGCGGGCATGGCGGTCGAACAGGCGGGTGCCCAGCTCCGCCTCCAGCCGCCGGATGCGGGCTGTGACGTTGGACTGCACGGTGTTCAGCTCCCCCGCCGCGCGGTTGATGCCGCGGGTACGGAGCACCGCCTCGAACACCCGGAGATCGGCCGCATCCATCGAATATCCATCTCAAAAAGCGAATGGTCTTCGCATCATACATGCCTTTTCGAGATGCAGAACCCGCGCCCGGTCCGCCACGGGTTCCATCGCCCGTCCCGTCCGGCTTGAATGGCGCTTCCGAGGGCAGCAAAGGAGCCGGGCATCATGGGGAAAAGCAGAACAGGCAAGACCGCTCTTGTCGTCGCTGCAGCGGCGGTGGCGGGCCTGGCGGCGCCGGCTTTGGCGCAGGCCGACGACACGACCGTGTGGGCGAACAAGTTCGACGAGGTCGGCAAGCCCACCGGCATGAAGCTGCTGTTCGACGAGACCGGCGCCATCTACGTCACCGATGACGGCCTGGAACAGTGCGACAGCGACCGGATCATGGTTCGGGGCGTGGACCGGCAGGGTTCGGTGTCCAACACCTTCGCCTATGAATATGCCGATGCCTTCGTCGATGCCTTCCTGTCGGACATGAACGTCGTCCTGCTGGGCAGGGTCGATCCGTCAAGCAAGCTCTGCTTCGCCTACGGCATGCAGATCATGCTGCGCGGCTCGGACGGGTAGGCGCAGGCGGACCCCCTATCCCTGCGGCACCGCTTCCGCCGTGGTGCCGACCGGCGGCAGGTCCGGTGCAAGGCCCGCGGCCTCGTAGATGTCCATCGTCGCCTGGGCGACATTGGTCGCCGCCTCCACCCGGTCGCGACGGGAGGTGGTCAGTTCGCGCTGCGCGTCCAGCACGTCCAGGAAGCTGGCCAGGCCCTGGCGGTACAGGGTCTCCGCCTGGTTGAAGGCGGTCTCGCTGGCGGCGACCTCGTCCTCCAGCGCGGCCAGCCGGGCGCTGGCGCCCTGATAGGCGAGCAGCGCCGCCTCCACCTCCTGCAGGGCGGCCAGCAGGGCGGTGCGGTAGGCCAGCAGGGCCTGCAGCGCGCGTTCCTGCGTGGCATCCAGGTTCGCCTGCCGCAGCCCGCCGTCATAGAGCGGCAGGTTCAGCGCCGCACCCAGCGCGGCAACGATTGTCTGCACCACGGAGCCGGTGCCCAGGCCTGACGCGTTGAGGCTCAGGCTGCCGGGCAGGCTGAGGCTGGGATAGAATTCGGCCTCCGCCACGCCGATCTCGGCGGTGGCCGCGATCAGCGCCGCCTCGGCCGCCCGCAGGTCGGGGCGCCGGCGCAGCAGGTCGACCGGCAGGCCGATCGGCGGCCCGGCATTCAGCACCGGGATCGCGGCATAGCCGGCTTCTCCTTCGGGCAGGTCGAGCTTGCCCGGCAGGCGGCCGGCCAGGACGGCGAGGGCGTTGCGCAGCCGCTGCAGCTCGGCGTCCGTCGGCGCCAGGGCCGCCTGCAAGGAGGCGACGGCCGCCTGCGCCCGGCTGAGGTCCAGCTGCGGCGCCAGCCCCGCCTCGGTGCGCCCCTCGACCAGGGTCAGGGTCTGCACCTGCAGGTCCAGGCTCTCGGCCGCCAGCGCTTGCAGCGCCTGGGTACCGCGATAGGAGACGTAGGTGCGGGTGGTCTCCGCCACCAGCGCCAGCGCGGTGTCGCGGCGCAGCCAGGCCTGGCGCTCGACCTCGGCCCGCGCCGCCTCCTCCGCCCGCTGCTGGCCGCCGAACAGGTCCGGCATCCAGCCGAAGCCCAGGCCCAGGCCGAGGGCGCCGGCGGTCTCGCTGTCGCTGCTGCCGGAGCTGCCGGTGCGGCTGCTGCTGCTGGAATTGCCGATCCGCTGCGTCCGGTCGATGCCGGCATCGGCGTCCAGGTCCAGGCTCGGCCGGCCCTCCGCCACGACGCCGCGGGACAAAGCCTGCGCCTCGCGCACCCGGCTGGCGGCTTCCTGCAGGCCGGGATTGCCGGCCAGGCTCTCCGCCACCAGGCGGTCGAGAACCGGGTCGCGGAAGGCGGTCCACCAGTCGCGCCGGTCCGCCGGCTCCGGCGCCGCGCCCACCGGCGCCGGCACCGCCGCGTCGTAGGCGGCACCCGGATCCGCCTGCGGGGCGACCGGGTCGGGGCCCACGACGGTGATGCAGCCGGCCAGCGCGGGCGCAAGCAGTCCCGCCGCCAGCAGGGCGGCCAATGACCTGCGCCGGGTCATTCCGCGGCGCCCGGGCTGGGTGTCGGGGCGGCGCTGTCGCCACCGCCCGACAGGCTGTCCGGCCGGCTGCGCGCGGCCTCCATCTCCGCCTTCAGGCGGCCCTGGGCGTCGGCGCGCGGCCGGGTCAGCGGCGCCAGCACCCGATAGACCGCCGGGGTCAGGAACAGGGTGAAGAAGGTGGCGATGCCCAGGCCCCCGAAGATCACCCAGCCGATCGCGGTGCGTGCCTCCGCCCCCGGCCCGGTGGCCAGGATCAGCGGCAGGGCGCCGAACACCGTCGACAGCATGGTCATCATCACCGGCCGCAGCCGCACCAGCGATGCCTCCCGGATCGCGCGGTGGACCGGCAGGCCGCGGTCGCGCAGCTGGTCGGCGAACTCCACGATCAGGATGCCGTTCTTCGCCATCAGCCCGATCAGCATGACCAGGCCGATCTGGCTGTAGATGTTCAGGCTGGTGCCGGTCAGGGCCAGGGCGAACAACGCGGCGGCAATGCCGGACGGCACCGTCAGGATAATCACCAGCGCCGACAGGAAGCTCTCGAACTGCGCCGCCAGCACCAGCAGCACCACCAGCACGGCGATGGCGAAGGTGATCGCCACCTCCTGCGAGGTCTCCTCCAGGGTCGCGGCCTCGCCCTGCCAGACGATGCCGATGCTGCCGGGCAGCACCTCGTCGGCCAGCGCCTCCAGGTCGGCGATCGCCTGGCGCAGCGGCACGTTCGGCGCCAGGCCGGCATCCATCTCCACCGCGCGCTTCTGGCCGACCCGGTCCAGCTCCGCCGGCACGCCTTCCTCGGTGATCGAGATGAAGGCGGTCAGCGGGATCATCCGGTCGTCGGCAGAGCGGACGAACAGGTTGGCCAGGTCGCCGGGATCGTTGATGGCGCCGCCGCTGGACTGCAGGATCACCGGCACCTGGGTATCGTCCAGGCTGATCTCCGTCACCTCGTAGCCGTCGACCATGGCGCGCAGGGTGGCGGAGATGCCTTCCACCGGGACGCCCAGATCCTCCGCCCGGCGCCGGTCGACCTTGACCGACAGCTGCGGCTGCGTCGCCTGGTAGTCCATGCGCATGTCGCGCAGCTGCGGCAGGCGCTCGGTGGCCGCGGCGATCAGGTCGGCGGCGGCGGCGGCGATGGCCGGGTAGCTGGTGCCGGTCAGCGCGAATTCCAGCCCGCCGCTGGAGGCGCCGCGAAGGTTCAGGCTGTTGGTGCCGAAGATCCGCACCGTGGCGCCCGGCAGCTGGCCGACCTCGCGCTGCAGGCGGCGGATGATCTCCGCCTGCCCGACGTCGCGCTCCTCCCACGGCACCAGGGTGACGTTGATGAAGGCGCGGTTCAGGTCCCAGCGGCCGACGATGGTGAAGACGTTCTGGATCAGGCCCTCGTCGCGCAGGGGGGCCAGGGCCGCCTCCACCGGCGCGACCTGGCGCTCCATGTAGGGCAGGTCGACCCCGTCGGGTCCCTGCATCGCGATCAGGATGGTGCCGCGGTCCTCCGACGGCACCAGTTCCTCGTCCAGGCTGGCGAACTGCAGCACCGCCAGGGCGACCAGGATGGCGACCCCGGCGATCACCAGCAGCGGCACCGCCAGGGTGGCATCGAGCATGCGGCGGTAGAGCCCGGCCAGCGGGCTGCCGATCCGGCGCAGCACGACGGGCAGATCCTGGCCGCCGGCAGGCAGGCGCGAGGCCAGCATCGGGCAGAGGGTCAGCGCCACGAAGGAGGAGATCGCCACCGCCACCGCCAGCACGAAGCCGAACTCGGTGAACAGCCGGCCCGCGGTCGATGGCAGGAAGGCGATCGGCAGGAAGACGGAGATCAGGGTCGCGGTGGTCGCCAGCACGGCGAAAAAGACCTGCCGCGTCCCCAGCACCGCGGCGGCCAGCGGCCGCAGGCCCTGTGCCTTGCGGCGCTGGATGTTCTCCATCACCACGATCGCGTCGTCGACGATCATGCCGGTGGCCAGCACCATCGCCAGCAGGGTCAGGATGTTGACGGAGAAGCCCATCAGCCAGATGCCGGCCACGGTGCCGATCAGCGCGACCGGGATCGTCGTGGCCGGGATCAGGGTGGGCCGCAGGGCCCCCAGGAACACGAAGGTGACGGCGATGACGATGACGATGGCCAGGCCCAGGCTGATCAGCACCTCGCGCACCGAGCCCTTGATGAAGATCGCGTCGTCGGAGGTCTTGACGATCTGCACGCCGTCCAGACTGCGGTTCAGCCGCACGATCGCGCGGTCGACCCCTTCGGAGATCTCGATCGTGTTCGACCGCGCCTGCCGGATGACCCCCAGGCCGACCACGGTGCGGCCGTCCAGGCGCACGCTGTTGTCGGCATCCGCCGGGCCGTAGACGACATTGCCGACATCGCCCAGCCGCACCCGCGGCGCGATCTCCAGGCTCTCGACCTCCTCCGGCCGCCAGACGGAGGCATCGGCGCGCACGATCAGCAGCTGGTCGTCGGAGCGGAAGCTGCCGGCCGGCACGTCGAAGCGGGCGCTTTCCAGCACCTGCGCCACATCGTCGATCGACAGGCCGTAGCTGGACAGGCGCAGCGGTTCCACCAGCACCCGCATCACCTTCTCGCGGCTGCCGAACACCTCCACCGTCGCGACGCCGGGCACGGCGGCAATCTCGGTGGAGATGTCCTCCTCCGCCAGCTTGGTCAGTTCCTCTTCCGACAGGCTGTCGCTGATCGCGGAGATCCGGATCACCGCGCCGGCATTGTCGTCGGCCTTGACGACGCTGACCTCCTCCACCCCGTCGGGCAGGCGGCGCTCCACCCCGGCCACCGCCTCGCGCACGTCGTTGGCGGCGGTGTCCAGGTCGGTGTCGGGCTCGAACTCCACCCGCACCCGCATGTTGTTCTCTTCCGACCCGGAACGGATCGAGCGCACGCCGGAGACCCGCGCCACCGCCCCTTCCAGGACCGAGGTGACCTCGGTGTCCATGGTCTCCGGCGAGGCGCCGTCCCAGATCGCGCGGACGGTGACGATCGGCCGGTCGACATCGGGCAGTTCGCGCACCTCGACCCCCGACAGCGCGGCCAGCCCGCCGATGATGATCAGCAGGTTGGCGACGATGGTCAGGATCGGCCGCCGCACCGCCAGCGACGGCAGGTCGCCGGTGATCGGGCGGTTCAGTTCCGCCTCGTCCTCCTCCGGCAGGCTCTCATCCGGCAGGCTCTCTTCCGGCAGCTTCGCGGACGGCAGGCCCTCATCCGGCGGCGGGCGGTCGCTCACGAATCCCTCCGGGCGTCGGTGGCCGGCGTGCCGCCCGTGGCGCCGTCCGGCGTGGTCGGCCGCAGCACGCTGCCTTCGCGCAGCCGCTGCACGCCTTCGACCACGATCAGGTCGCCCTGCGCCAGGCCGCCTTCCACCAGCACCCGGCCGCCGTCGCGGCGATGCACCTTCACCGGCACCTTCACCGCAATCGGCGCGCTGGGGCTGGCGGCGGCAGGCGCCGTCGCCCTGTCGCCGTTACTGGCCGCCGCCGGGCGGGTCCGCGCAGCATTCTCCGCCGCGGCCAGGGCCGCCGCATCGCCGACCCGCCAGACATAGGCACCCTCGCGGCTCCACAGCACGGAGATCTCGGGCACGCTGGCATAGTCGGCGCCGGGGATCTCGATGCCGATGGCGAAGGACATGCCGGGCCGCAGCGCATCGCCCTCGTTCGGCACGCGGGCGCGGACCGGCAGGGTGCGCGACACCGGGTCGATGCGGCTGCCGACGCTCTCGACCACGCCGTCGAACTGCCGGCCGTTCAGGCTCCAGGGGGTGGCCCGCAGGCCCAGGCCGGGACGGATATGGTCGGCATGGATCTCCGGCACGTCGAAGGTGACGATGATGGCGCTGCGGTCGTCCAGGGTGGTGATCGCCGTGGCCGTGGTGACCCGGTCGCCGGGATCGACCTCCGCGGTTCCCACCACGCCGGCGAAGGGCGCGCGCAGGGTGCGGTCGCGCAGGGCGATCTGCGCCTGCTCCAGTGCCAGTTTCCCCCGGTCCAGGCTGGTGCGCGCGGCATCGACCTCGGCGGCGGAGACGGCGCCGGTCGGCGCCGCCTTGCGGTAGCGCGACAGGGTGACCTCGGCGTCCTTCACCTCCAGCTTCGCCAGCTCGACCGCCAGCCGCTCCGCCTCGTCGTCCAGCCGCAGCAGCACGTCGCCCTTCTGCACCGCCTGCCCGGCGGCGAAGCCGACTTCCGTCACCTCCCCCGCCACCGCCGGATAGATGGTGACGCCGGACAGCGCCTCGCCGGTGCCGATCGCCTCCAGCCGGATATCGTCGCGGCGCATCGCCACCGGCTCGGCGATCACCGGCAGGCCGGCGGCCATTCCCGGGCCGCCGCCGGGACCGCCCGGCCCGCGCCGGCCGGCCGCTTCTCCGTCGTACGTGGCCTGCAGAAGACTGTAGCGGTCCGCCGCCCACCAGCCGCCGAGCGCCAGCACGGCGAGAACTGCGATGATCAGACCCTGGCGGGCGAACGACATGCGGCTTCCTTCGAGACTCCGGCCGCCGGCATCGGCGGGCGGTTCTGGGGCAGACGGGCATTCTGCCTCAATTCCGGCAGCCTGCCCTCTGTCTGCACATGATCGGCAATCTGGTCCCGTCAAGCTGAACGGGACCTGAAGACGGAGGCGCGCCCGTCTCCACTGGCCGGCGCCGATTGGGACCGTCTCAGCGCAGTCGCCCGTCGACCGGTCTGACACGGCGTCGATGGTTGCCTCCTGAAGGCCTCCGGACCGCCCAAAATCACGCATCGCGCGTAGTAGCCGTGCGGAATCTGATTTGAACAATTTTTGGGCGTATGATGTAATTTCCTTGCCAGATCGTGCCTTTGGGGAGGGGTCTATGTCAGATAAGCCTGAGATGCTGTCGCGCGGGGAGCCATCTCGGCTGTTCCCGGTTCTTGCAGAGACCTCAAAGGAGGGTCGTACTCTCTCAATACTTCTTTCTTGTCTTGAATGTGTCGATCATTTCGGAAAAGCTCTTCTCTCCGACTTGGGCGTGCGCGTGGGCGCAAGGACTCGATTGGAAACCTACACCGAGGTTATCCTCAGCCGAGGTGGTGACAGGCAAGTCCGACCCGACGGCCTAATTGTCGTCCGCTCCGGTTCGAAGGTGTGGACGGCGTTGGTCGAAGCCAAGGTCGCGAATGCAGAACTAACAAGCGATCAGCTCGAGTCATATCTAGAATTGGCAAAAATTAACGGTGTTGATGCGCTGATTACAATTTCAAATCAGTTTTCTCCACATCCTTCACATCATCCGGTCACTTTGGGTGCGTCACATACAAAAAAGGCGAAATTGTTGCATTGGTCCTGGATGTACATCCTGACCCAAGCAACACTTCTGTTGGACAACAAAGAGATTGAGGATCGAGAGCAACGTACGGTCTTGAATGAACTGGTACGATTTCTCAGTCATCCAAGTGCAGGTGTGAAGAGCTTCGACCAGATGCCGGCGTCATGGAGCGCGATCGCCAACACGGTGCAAAGCGGCGGAACCATTGTTGCCAAGTCTGATGAAGCGCATGAGGTGGTCGGTGCATGGTACCAGGAAACCAGGGACCTCTGTCTCATCCTAAGTCGTCAACTTGGGGAAGAAGTTGATGTCAAGGTTCCGCGTGCTCATGTTGCCGATCCTGTTGCGCGTCTAAAAGCGGATTGCCAAATACTAGCCTCTGACCAGTGCATAAAAGTTACATTTGTAGTTCCAAATACAGCAGCCGCAATCGACGTCGTCGCAGATTTCAGGAAACGTACGATTTTTTCATCTATGCGCGTAAGTGCGCCCGGGGATCGTAAATCAACAAAAGCGCGCGTAAATTGGCTGGTAAGGCAACTGCAGAAATCGAAGCCTGAAAATATTCATGTCAGACTACTCTGGCCAGGTCGTGCGCCGGCGACACAATACTCCCTTGCACAGTTGCGCGAGACGCCAGAGATGGCGGAGCAAGCTGGAAAAGTCGCTTCCTCGTTTGAGGTTCTATTTGCCAAAAATTTGGGTGCCAGATTCGCTCAAAGAAAGAATTTCATTGTTGATCTGGAGGATTCACTTCCAGAATTTTATGAGCAAGTAGGCCAACATCTGAAGGCTTGGCAGCCTCAAGCCCCTAAAATGAAAGAAGAACGCCGCGAGCCGGTGGATGTTTCCGCGGAAAATCTTCAGGAGCATTCGCAGGAAATCGCAGAGGAGCGCAGCTCTCTCGACCAATAAGGCTGCGAAGCCGTGCAAACAGTTCAAAGTACAGGTTGCTTGGGCACGAAGGACCTCGGCCAGCGTCCGCTCAGTGTCAGGCCGCAGCCAAAAGGGGTGGAGCACGGTGTCCATCAGCAGATGCGGGCTATCGACCACTGCCTGATTGGGTGGCCGGATCTTATCTTGTTTGACGACCCCAGTCTGGTCCGGGCGCCACCATCGTCGCCGACGTGTTCCGCACCATCCGTACCCTGTACGACAAGGGGCGTTATCATGCTGGTGGAGCACAATGTCTCCGTCTCCCCGTAGTTATCAACCCGCGGCCACATGCTGGAGATCAGTCGGATAGTCAGTAGGGTGCGGCGCGCTTATCTGGGATTGCAGGAAGAAAAGCCGATGCGAAGAAACGAGATATTCGAAACAATGTTGGCCAAAGGGTATTTTCCGAAAGAGTTGCCCAGCGTATTTGAGACAAAAAGTTTTGCTGTGAATGCGGGAGAGATCTTTGATGAATGGAATAAGAAAGGTATTATAAAGAAAGATATATGCAGAAGAAAAATAAATGGAGCACAAAGACGGATGGCTGGCTGCTATCTATACAAATTGGCATCTTCGGACCCTGAAATAATTTCAATACCAAAGAAAAACTACGAAAGAAGAAACATTCATTTAGTGCATCCAGTTCCTCAGACGGCACTGGTTTATGAACTAGCAGAAAATTGGCGAATAATACAAAAATGGTTGGCAAAACAAAAATATTCTATGGAAGCACTCGATATTAAAAATGATGAAAATAGATCTATAAACGAGATAAACTTCATATATCATTTTGCGAAGAAAAAATACATAGAGTCGGTGTCTGATTGGGTTGTGAGAACAGATATCAGTAGATTTTATCCATCTATCTATACTCATTCGATACCTTGGGCAGCCTATGGTAAAGGCAATGTAAAAAGGGATATAAATAAATTTAAGGGTTCTTTGGCTGACCGGCTTGATATTCTCGTCAGGTCCTGTAACAAAAATCAGACAATCGGTATTCCTATAGGTCCTGATACCTCTAGAATTCTGGCAGAGATAATATCTTCGAGTATTGATAGCGAGATATTTCGCGACAAAAAGATGGTTGGCGCCTCTCAGGTCGACAGACTACAGGATGATTGGTTTGTTGGATTAAACTCACTTGAAGATGCAGAAAAAGTATTGTCTCTGATAACTATTAAGTATAGAGAGTACGGACTAGATATAAACGGTAGCAAAACATCTATCGATAGAACCGTTATCTACGTAGGTGATCCATGGCTTGTCGAGATCGGTTCTTTTCTATCGCACAGCCGGCGTAACTTGAAAGGTGCGCGACTTCGAGAATTTCTAAATTTGGTACTAAGACAGCAAGTGGATTACCCTAGAGATCCTGTTATGAATTATGCGCTCTCTGTTTTGGAGGGAAAAAATTATGCAGATGATGAGATAGAAAATCTCGAATCGTTTCTTTTAAAGGCGATAGTTCTTTCTCCACAGTCTATTGATAGAATATGTAGAATTTTAGTTAATGTTAACTCTGGCGGAGAAAAAATTTCCAGAAAACGATTCAAAAGCAGACTGATCTCTTTGGCGGAGAAACATTTGGAGAGGGGCGATATTTTTGAGGCAATGTGGCTCATATATACACTCAGAGGGTTAAAAATTTCCATCAACTCTAGAAAATTGGCGGAAAATATTGAGTATGATGGGGGTTCAGTGATTCCTCTAATATTGTTGGACATGAAAAATGCATCTTTGTATCATGGTCGTCTTCCGACCAATAATTGGGAGAACAGGATATCGAATATTGATCCATTGGCTGACAAAGAATGGCTGCTAGCGTATGAGGGAATTCGGCAAGGGTGGATAAAAGATAATTCAAACATAATGAACCACCAATTTTTCAAATCTATGTCATCTAGGAACGTATATTTCTATGATAAAACAAAGAACGTAAGAAAATCAGTTAGCGTAAGGAGGCAATCTCGATCCATCAGAGTCGGACAAAATGCTTCTATGGAACGAATGATCCGTGCCCTGAGGATTTTCGGAAGCAATATCAGAGGGATTGAATATTAGATACGTGGCTTCGTCAGCAATTTTGAATCATTCCGCAAGTTCCAGCAGCCCCCAGCGCTGCCCGCTGCGCTGGGCCCGAAGCCCCAGCACAGCGACGGTCAGCACCAGCAGCAGCGCCTCCGCCACCGGCCCGGCGAGCCAGATGCCGGTCTCGCCCAGGGCCAGCGGCAGGGCGAAGATCAGCGGCAGGGTGAAGGCATAGGTGCGGGTCAGGCCCAGCAGGGCGGCGCGGGGGGCGTCGCCGATCGCCTGGAAATGGGCGCCGACGATCATCAGCGGGCCGAACAGGACGAAGGCGGCGGTGTTCAGCGGCAGGATCCAGGCGATCTCCGCCGCCACCGCCGGATCGTCGACGAACAGCCCGCCCAGGCGCGGTGCCAGGCCGGCCAGCAGGGCCTGCACCGCGGCGGCATAGAGCGCGGCCGCCGCCAGCGCGATCAGCAGCGCGGCATTGGCACGGCGAAGCGCGCCCGCCCCGTAATTGTTCCCCAGGATGGTCTGGTAGGCGAGGCTGAAGCCGATCAGCGGCAGGAAGCAGAAGGTCATCACCCGGGTGACGATGCCGAAGGCCGCGGCCGTGGTGGGATAGTCGGCACTCCAGCCCTGCAGGCCGTACAGGATCGCCGCCGCGGTCAGCGACAGGCCGACATAGCCCAGCGAGGTGGGTGCGCCCAGCGCCAGGATCTCCGCCCAGCGGCGTCGGTCGGGCCGCCAGTGGCGCCGCCGCAGGGTCATTGCGGAGCCCAGGCGCAGCCGCAGGAGGGCGATCGCGGCGATGGAGATCGCCTGTGCCAGAACCGTCCCCCAGGCGGAGCCGGGCACGCCGAAGCCCCATTGCGCGACGAACAGCCAGTCCAGGCCGATGTTCAGCCCCGCCGACAGCAGGGTGACCCCGGTCATCGCCGCCAGCAGCCCCTCGCTGCGCAGCGCGTTGATGTTCAGGCCGAGCAGGAAGCCCAGCGGCGCGCCGAGGATCAGGATACGCAGCCAGTCGAAACCCATCGCGGCGATGCCGGCCTCCCCGTTGGCGAACCAGCGGGCCAGCGCGGCGCCGCCGCCCTCCCAGGCCAGGATCAGGAGCGCGCAGAGGCACAGCGCCAGGCCGACCGCCTGGCCATAGACATGGCCCGCATCTTCATGCGCGCCGGCGCCCAGGCGGCGGGCGAAGATGCTGCCGAAGCCCGCGGCCAGGCCCATGCTGAGGGCGACCATGGCCATGTAGGCGGGGAACATCAGGGTCACCGCGGTCAGCGCCGCGGCGCCGACATAGCGGCCCAGGAACCAGGCATCGACGATGGCGAACAGGCCGTTCACGACCATCACCAGCACCACCGGGCCGGCGGTGATCGCGAACAGCCGCGGCAGCGGCTGCATAAGGTAGCGGTTGCCGCGCGGCGGTGCGGAGGGCGCAGGGTCGTCGGCCGCAGCTGTGGCGGCGGAAGGGGTGGCGGTCATGGCGGGCGGTCCCGGGTCGGCGCCGGCAGGGGCGGGGCTCGCATTGCCGCCGTCCGGCGCGCCTCAGGCGCTGGCCGTCGGGGAGTGCGCACCGATGCGTGCGGAAGGTTTCACCATGGCAGGGCCAGCGAGCGGCCGGGACCTTCACCCGTGGCCCGCTTGCTAGGCCCGGCGCGCCCGGAAGTCAACCGCGACGGGCGGTGCCGCTACTGCGGGTCGGCCAGCTTCGCCGCCTCCGTGGCGAACGCCGCCAGCCGTTCCTCCAGCCGCCATTGCAGGGCCGCCTTCCGGTTCGCTGCCAGGAAGCTGGCGCAGGCCGGCGGCGGCGCGTCCGCGACGGGCACGGCGCCGGCGCAGGCCGGCACGGGGGTGAAGGCGACCGGGTCGGCCCACAGGCTCTCGCCCTCCAGGAAAGAGTAGGTCAGGCCGTTGCGGGAGAAGCGCAGGATGTCGTCGTAGCTCAGGTCGTAGCGCTGCACCGCCTTCCAGTATTCGTCGGTCAGGTCGTTGCGGCTGACCCCGGCATCGTCGGTGTTCAGGGTGACCGGCACGCCATAGGCGCGGTAGGTCTCGAACGGATGGTCCTTGCCCTCGACCCCCAGGATCACCTCGTTGCTGGTCAGCTGGATCTCGATCGCCACCGGCTGCTCCGCCATCCGCCGCAGGATGCCGTCGGCGTCGGTCTCGTAGGAGATGTCGACGCCATGGCCGATGCGGCGGGCGCCGGCCAGTTCGATCGCCTCGCGGATGTGGAAGCGCAGGTCCGGCGGCGGCACCAGGCCGAGGGTCAGTTCGCCGGCATGCAGGGCGACCGGCACCGGGGCGACGTTCCTCCCCAGCCAGCCGAGCTGGCGCATCTGGGTGGAATAGGTCTTCAGCACGATGTCGGTGTCTTCCGGCGCCACCAGGTTCACGCCGACCACCCGCGGGTCGGCTTCTGCCAGAAGGAAGCCCAGCAGGGACTGTGCGAAGACCCGCTTCGGCGGCAGGGTGCGGATCACCTGCGCCAGGTAGCGGATCTCGATGTCGCAGGCGGGGTCTTTCGAGGCGGGGCAGCCATAGTGCCGGCGCAGCGCCGCCTCCGCCGCGTCCAGCTCCGCCCGCGCCTTCGGCACCAGGTCGGCCAGGCCGGCCTTCATCAGGATGTCGTACTGCGCGGCGAAATCCTCGTCGTCGATGCCGTCCGGCACCTCCCGGGCCGCGAGCGCCTGGGCCGGCCACATCTGCGGCGAGGTCATCAGCTCCTGGTACAGGGTGTTCTCGTCGGCCGCCCAGCCGATCGCCGCGACCAGCTCGTCGCCGCGCCGCCCCTCGGTGGCCGGGTCGAAGCGGGGGAAGGTGCGGAAGAACTGCTGGTGGCCGGAGGCGGCGGAGATGCCGGGCACGTAGTTGCGCATCGACCAGGCGTCGACCACCGCGTCGCGGCTGGTCTGCCCCTTGGCGATGGCATCCTTCAGGGCCGGCCGGCCGCCCTTCGGATCGCAGGGCGGGGCGGAGGCGGCGAGGCTCTCCAGGTCGAAGCAGGTGCCGTCCTGCAGCGCCCAGTCGACGAAATCCTCCGCATAGACCGCGCCCGACAGATGGTTGTGCAGATCGCCGCCCTTGGGGAAGGCCTGCAGGAACATGCGCAGCCGCGGCGGCACCTCCTTCACCGCAGCGAAGGCGGCCGCCGCGTCGCCGGCCTGTGCCGTCGCCGCCGGCTGTTGCATGCCGCCGCCGGCGCAGCCGGCCGCCAGGACGGCGACGGCCAGCGCCATGGCTGCGGATCGCAGGATCTTTCCGGGCATTCCTTAGTCCCCCTCATTCGCGCGGCAAGCGGAGCGGCCCCGGCGGCCACCATCCACTGCCTGCCCGGCTGTGCGCAAGTCCTGCCCATGGCCGGCATTACGCCCAGGGTAATCGACCGGGCTGCAGCGCCGGGCTCTGCTGGCGGCGCATGCGAGGGAGAGTGCCATGACCGCCGCGACCACCCCCCCCGGAACCGCCAGTCCCGTCGCCGCCGACCTGCCGCCGCGCATCCGGATGCTGCTGCAGGCGCCGGTCCTGCCGACCCTGCTGCGCCTTGCCGCGCCGAACCTGGGGGAGGCGGCGGCGCGGGTCGCCTTCATCGCCTGCGATGCGGTCTTCGTCGCCTGGCTGGGCGACGATGCGCTGGCCGGTGTCTCCCTGGTCTTCCCGCTGTTCCTGGTGCTGCAGACCGTCTCCGCCGGCGGGCTGGGGGTCGGCGTCGCGGCCGCCACCGCCCGTGCGCTGGGCGCCGGCCGGATCGCGGAGGCGCGCGCCCTGGTCGGCGCGGCGGCGGCGCTGGCCCTGCTGCTCGGCCTGATCTGCACGGCGCTGCTGGTGCCGCTGGGGCCGGCGCTCTATGCCGCGATGGGGCTGGACGGCGCGGCGCTTGCGGCGGCCAGCGCCTACGGCGCCTGGGTGTTCGGCGGCGCGGTGCTGGTCTGGGCGATGAACCTGCTGGCCAATGCGGTGCGCGGCACCGGCAACATGGCGGTGCCGGCGCTGGCGATCGTGGCGGGGGAGGTCTGCCACCTGATCCTCTCGCCTGCGCTGATTCTGGGCTGGGGGCCGCTGCCGCAGATGGGGGTGGCGGGCGCCGCAATCGGCGTGCTCTCCGCCTATGGCATCGGCGCGGCGCTGCTGCTGCTCTGGCTGCGCAGCCCGCGGGCGCTGCTGCGCCTGGAGTGGACGGCGCTGCGCCTGCGTCGCGCGCCCCTGGCGGCGATCCTGCAGGTCGGCGGCCCGGCCTCGCTGAACGCCCTGCAGTTCCAACTGCAGACCTTCCTGGTGGCGGGGCTGGCGGCCGGACTGGGCACCGGCGCGGTGGCGGCCTATGGCGCCGCCAGCCGGCTTGAGCTGCTGCTGCTGCCGATCACCTTCGCCTTCGGTTCCGCCCTGGTGACCATGGTCGCGACCGCCTGGGGCGCCGGCGATCTCGCCCGCGCCCGGCGGATCGCGTGCTGCGGCGGTGCCATCGCCTTCGGCATCGGTCTGGTCTTCGCCGCCGCCGCCTATCTGGTGCCGGCCGGCTGGATGGGCCTGTTCACCGACGACCCGGCGCTGGTGGCGCTGGGCGGCCGCTTCCTGGCGATCAACGGCTTCGCCTGGCCGTTCTTCGCCGCCGGGCTGGCGCTCTACTTTGCGCTGCAGGGCGCGGGCGACGCGAAGCTGCCGTTCCTGATGGGGCTGGGGCGGCTGGCCGTGGCGGCCGGCGGCGGCTGGCTGGCGATGCGAGCCGCCCTGCAGGTGGGCGGCGATCCGGCGGGCGCGCTGTTCGCGGCCGGTGCGGCGGCCTCCCTGCTGTTCAGCCTGGGCATCGGCCTGCGCGGGCTGCGCATCTTCGGCGGCGGCTGATCCCGCTCGACAGTCCGGCGGGGCGGCGCGATCCTGCCGCCGCCGGGACGGCAGGCAGCAGGGAGACGGAGATGTCCGGGGACGAGGTGGTTCTCTACAGCAATCCGCGGTCGCGCGGGCGGATGGCGCACTGGATGCTGGAGGAGGTGGGCGCGCCCTATCGGGTGGTGACCTTCGACTTCGCTAAGGGCGAGCACAAGGCGCCGGACTTCCTGGCCATCAACCCGATGGGCAAGGTGCCGGCGATCGTCCATCGCGGCACCACGGTGACCGAGACGGCGGCGATCCTGGCCTATCTGGCGGACGCCTTCCCGGATGCCGGGCTGGCACCGGCGACCGACGATCCGGCGCGGGGCAGCTACTACCGCTGGCTGTTCTTCGGCGCCGGCTGCTTCGAGCCGGCGCTGGCCGACCGGATGTTCGAGCGGCCGCCGGTCAGCAACAGGGGCGCGCTGGGCTACGGCTCCTACGAGGATGTGCTCGCCACCCTGAAGGGTGCGCTGTCGCCTGGGCCCTACCTGCTGGGCGAGCGGTTCACCGCCGCGGACCTCTATCTCGGCGCCCTGCTGGGCTTCGCGATCCAGTTCGGCGCGAAGGATGTCGCGGCAGAGCCCGTCTTCGCCGGCTATGTCGGGCGGGTCACCGGCCGGCCGGCCCATGGGCGGGTGGATGGTGCAACGGCCTGACCTTTGCCGTTCACACCCGGTCGACGAATGCCGCGCCTTCGTGGCGCAGCAGCCAGCGCTTGCGCTCGATGCCGCCGCCATAGCCGGTAAGCCGGCCGTCGGCCCCGATCACCCGGTGGCAGGGCACGACCAGCCCGACCGGGTTGCTGCCGTTCGCCAGGCCGACGGCGCGTGACGCGGTGGGCATGCCAAGCCGCGCCGCCAGGGCGCCGTAGCTGAGGGTGCTGCCGGGCGGGATCTCCGTCAGCGCCTGCCAGACCCGGCGCTGGAAGGCGGTGCCCGCCGTGGCCCAGGGCAGGCCCGATATGGCGTCGAGCCGGCCGCCGAAATAGGCCGACAGGGCGCTCTGCAGCGGTGCGGGGGCAGGGGCTTCTTCGGGCTGGAGGGTGCCGCAATGGCGGCGCATCAGCACCTGCTGCCGGTCCGCATGGTCGCTCCAGTCGAAGGCGCGCAGCCGGCCGGATTGGTCTGTCAGGGCCAGGGCCTCGCCGATCGGCGTTGGCAGGCGATGCAGGAACAGGGCCTGCGGCATGGCGTGGTCAGGCGGCGCGCCGGTCATGCCGTTCTCCTTCGCCGGCGGCCGGCAGGTCCGCCGACCAGAGATGCAGCGCGGCATAGGCGCGCCAGGGCCGCCAGGCCTCGGCCCGGGCGAGCAGTGCGGCCGGGGTCGGCCGCCTGTCTTCGCCGGTCAAATGCTGCACCGCGCGCATCAGGCCGATATCGGCGGCCGGGAAGGCGTCCGGTTCCCGCAACTGGCGCAGCGCGATGTACTGCGCCGTCCATTCGCCGATACCGGGCAGCGCGCGCAGCCGCGCCACCGCCTGGTCCAGGCTGCCCAGCGGGCTGAACAGCCGCGGGTCGGCCGCGGCCGCCGCGGCCAGCCCCGACAGCGCGGCGGCGCGGGCGCGGGGCATGCCCAGGCGCGCGATATCCGCACCGGCCAGACGCTGCGGCGGCGGGAAGCTGTGGCTCAGTCCCGGCGCTGCCAGATGCGGCGGCAGCGGGTCGCCATAGGCATCGACCAGGCGGCCGGCGAGGGCGGTCGCACCGGCGACGGTGATCTGCTGCCCCAGGACCGCGCGCACCGCCAGCTCGAACCCGTCCCAGGCGCCCGGCGCGCGCAGGCCCGGCCGGGCGGCGACCAGCGGCGCCAGCAGCGCATCGCGCGACAGGTGTCGGCCGATCGCCTCCGGGTCGGCGTCCAGGTCCAGCAGCCGGCGCAGCCGCGCCAGGATCGCCGGCAGGGCGCGGATCTCGGGAAACACCAGGTCGACCCGCAGCCGGTCGCCGCCGGCGGGGCGGACGGCAAGCCGGCCCTGCAGGATCCGCCCGCCGGCACCGGGAAGCGCAATGCTGCGGCGATAGCCGTCGCCCGCCACCGCTTCCACCCCGGGAATCGCCCGCGCCGCGAGGTAGCGCAGGGTCGCCGGCCAGTCATAGGGCGGGCGGAAGCGCAGGGTCAGGCTGATGCCGCCACCGTCCGCCGCCGCACTGCCGCCGCGGCGCAGCGCACCCGGTGGCCGGCCGCAGCGGGCGCGGAAGCTCTCGTTGAACCGCCGCAGGCTGCCATAGCCGGCGGCCAAGGCGACCTGGGTCAGCGGCAGGCGGGTCTCGTGCAGCAGATGCTTGGCCAGCAGGAAGCGGCGGGTCTGCGCGATCTCCAGCGGCGTCGCCTCCAGGTGCCGGCGGAACAGCCGGCGCAGCTGCCGCTCGCCGACGCCGACCCGCGCCGCCAGGCCGGCCACACCGCGGCCGTCGCCGGAAGCGCCGTCCAGCGCGCCATCCTCGATCAGCGCCAGGGCGCGACGCACGGTGCCGGCGCTGCCCAGCCAGGCGCCCTGGTGCGGCGCGGTTTCCGGCCGGCAGCGCAGGCAGGGGCGGAAGCCGGCCGCCTGCGCCGCCGCGGCGGAGCGGAAGAAGCGGCAGTTCTCCGGCTTCGGCGTGCGGGCGGGACAGACCGGGCGACAGTAGATGCCGGTGGTGCGCACGCCGGTGAACAGCCGTCCGTCGAACCGCGGGTCGCGGGTGGCGATCGCCCGGTAGCAGGCGGCATCGTCCCAGAAATCGTCCCCGGAATCGTCCCCGGAATCGTCCCAGGAATCTTCGGCGGCGGACGGGTCGGGACCGGTCGGCGTGCCGGGTTCGGCTGGCTTCTCCATGGACCGATGATCGCGCGGCGGCGCGGCCCTGTCTCGCGGAAATCGGTCATCGTCACCGGCGGTTCGCGCCGGCCGGACGGTTGCCAGGACGGGTGGCGTGACCGACCCTGTGCCGGCGGCGGCAGGGCGGGCCGCGGGACTGGTCGCGGGGTTGCGCTTGGAAAGGGACGCGGTGGAGGGCGGCGACGGGGATTGGGCCGCCGCCGCGGCGGTGCTGCAGGCGCTGGGCGGTGCCGGGTTCGGCGCGGCACTGCTGCAGGCGGCAGGGCGGCTGGTGGCGGTCGACCATCTCTCCCTGTTCAGCTTCGATGCGGTGCTGGCGCCGCGGCTGGTCCTGACGGCCAGCGCCGGCGGCAGCCGGGTCGCCGCGGAAGCCGGCCGGCAGTACCAGGCGGGGCGTTTCCACCGCTTCGACCCGAACATGGGGCATCTGCAGGCGGGCGGCGGCGTCGCCGGACGGACGGCGCGGGGGCGCCCCCTGCTGCTGCGACTGGCGGCGGAAGCGGTGCCCGACGGCGATTATCGCCGCGCGATCTACGACCGCTATGACCTGGGAGAGCGGCTGTCGCTGCTGCACCGGGCGCAGGCGCGATGGCTGGTCCTGAACCTCTACCGCCAGCGCCGGCGCGGCCCCTGCACGGAAGCGGAGATGGCGCGGCTGGAGGCGGGCGCCGGCTTCCTGCTGGCGGCGGCCGGCCGCCACATGGCGGATGGGCCGGTAGATGCGGACCCGGCCGCCGGCGGGCGCGCCGGTCCCCATCCGGCCGATGCGCTGGCGGCGCTGGAACGGCTGCTGCTGGCCGAGCGCCTGTCGCGGCGCGAGGCGGAGGCCTGCGCCCGGGCGCTGATCGGCGTGACCAACCTGGGCATTGCGCTGGACCTCGGGGTCAAGGAGAGCACCGTGGCGACCCTGCGCCGCCGGGCGTACCGGAAGCTGGGAATCAGCAGCCTGCAGGAGCTGTTCCTGCTCTGCCTGCGCCGTCTGGCCGCCGCCGATGGCGATCAGGCCAGCAGGTCGCGATAGTCCGGGTTCTTCTCCACGAAGCGGCGCAGGAAGTCGCAGCGCAGCTCGACCTTCTCGCCGGAGCGGCGCAGCAGGTCGAACGTGCCCTTCGCCAGACGTGTGCCCACGCCCTGGCCGCCCAGCGCGCTGGGCACTTCGGTATGGACCAGCGCCAGATGGTTGTCGGCCGGTCGGTAGTCGACGAAGGCGGTATGGCCGTCGATCTCGAGTTCGAAGCGGCTCGCCTCGGTGTTCCTGCTGACGTCGGTCATCGCGCGGGGTCCTCCATGCCGATCCTTGCAGTCGGCGACATTTGGTGCGGGGCGCCCGCGGCGGCCAGGGCTCAGGACGCATCCCTGTCATGTCCGTTCCGGCCAGGTGCGGCGGGTGGCGGCGTGCCGGGCGCCAGAGTTTCGGGCGGCGGAGTTTCGGGCGGCGAGGGGCGGCTGAGGACGAAGGCGGCGGCCCCGGCCAGCGCCACCGCCTGCAGCGCGATGGCATAGGCCGGCACTGCCAGCAGCAGGCTGACCACCAGGGTGGCCGCCATCATCGACGCGGCCAGCACCTTGGCGCGGCGGGAGATCGCGCCATGGCGCTGCCAGTCGCGGATCGGCGGGCCGAACCGGGGATGCGCCAGCAGCCAGTCGTGCAGCTGGCGCGAGCCGCGGGCGAAGCAGAACAGGGCAAGCAGCAGGAAAGGCGTCGTGGGCAGCAGCGGCAGCGGGATGCCGATGATGCCCAGCGCCAGGAACAGGAAGCCGCCGATCTTCCAGGCCGTTGCCGCCGCCCGGCCGCGCAGCCCGAACCTCATCCGCGCCCCCGCTCATTGCCCCGGCCGCACCGCCGGGCGGGCCGGCAGCGCTGGCCATCCGGCATGGCCACGCCCATCATGCCGGCGACGCGCGGGCCGCCCGTCGGCGGCACTGGGCAGGAGAGACGGGCGCGGCAGGGGAGATCGGTCATTCCAGAGGCATCGCAGACCGTGACGCAGCAGGTTGGGCAGGATGGCGGCACGACGCGCCGGCGCCGCCCGCGTGATGCGGCCGGCACCCGTGAGGCGCTGCTGCAGGCCGCGGTGGTGGAATTCTCCCGCAACGGCTTCGCCGGTGCCCGGATCGAACGGATCGTGAAGCGCGCCGGAACCACGGTCCGGATGGTGTACCACTACTATGGCAGCAAGAGCGCGCTTTATGTCGCGGTGCTCGAGCATGTCATGGCCGGCCTGCGGCGCGAGGAACTGAAGCTGGACCTTGCCGCCGAACCGCCGCTGGCGGGGCTGCTGCAGCTGTTCGACTTCATCCACGACCATTTCGAGGCAAGCCCGCAGCTGATCAGCCTGCTGACGGGCGAGAACCTGCTGCGCGCCCGCTTCCTGAAGCAGTCGGCGGCGATCCCCAGCATCTCGTCCCCTGTCATCGGGCTGATCCGCACCCTGGTCGCGCGCGGGACGGCGGATGGCAGCCTGCGCAGCGGCATCGATCCGCTGCGGCTCTACGTCATGATGGTGGCGCTCAGCTACTTCCATCTCTCCAATGTCCACACCCTGTCGGCGATCTTCCACCAGGACCTGACCCTGCCGGACTGGCGGGAGGCCCATCGGGCCGATGCGCGGCGCATGATGGAAGCCTATCTGCGGCCCGACCTGCCTGTCTGACGGGCATTGCCGGTCGCAAAATAGGCAGATTTCCAGGCTTCGGCCTGGAATGCCGCAGAAACAGGCGTTCCGTCTCTGGCACGAAGGTTGCTCCATGCCCCGGAGGTAAATATTCATTTACTTAGAGGGCTGGGAGAACGTGATGGACGGATTTCGGACGGCCGCCGGCTTGGCGGCACGGGTCAGGGGCCTGGCGCTGGCGGGCGCGGTCCTGCTGGCGGCCGGGGCGGCGGCGGGCCAGGCGGCGGCGCAGGACAAGGACAAGCTGGGCTTCATCTATGTCGGGCCGGCCGCCGACTATGGCTACAACATGTCGATGGACCTCGGCCGCAAGCATGTGGAGGAGAGCATGGGCGTCTCCACCACCGCCTTCGAGGCGATCCCGGAGACCGCCGAGGTCGAGCGGGTGATGGAGCGGCTGATCAACAGCGGCCATGGCATCATCTTCGCCACCAGCTACGGCTATCTCGACCATGCCATCAAGCTGGGCGAGAAATATCCGGAAGTCGCCTTCCTGCATGCCGGCGGCCTGAAGACCTCCGCCAATGTCGGCACCTACTGGGCCGACAGCGACGACGGCATGTACCTGGCCGGCGTGGTGGCCGGCTCGGTCAGCAAGAGCGGCAAGCTGGGCTTCGTCGGCGCCTTCCAGATCCCGCAGCTGCTGCGCTCCATCAACGCCTTCACCCTGGGCGCGCAGAGCGTCAACCCGGCCGCCACCACCACCGTGGTCTGGACCGGCGGCTGGTGGGAGCCGCAGAAGGAGGCGGAGGCCGTCAACGCCTTCGCCGATGCCGGCATCGACGTGATCGCCGAGCAGGTGGATTCGCCGATCACCATCGGAGAGACGGCGACCAAGCGCGGCGTCTACATCATCGGCAAGGATGTCGACATCTCCGACCGCGTGCCGGAGGCCTGGCTGACCGGCGTGTCCTGGAACTGGGGCCCGATGATGGCCGACCTGGTGAAGGAGGTGCAGGCCGGCACCTGGACGCCCAGCCATGTCCGCGGCGACCTGGCCAGCGGCCATGCCGTCCTCGACCCGTTCGGCAAGGCGGTGCCGGAGGATCTGCAGAAGAAGGTGCTGGCGATGGAGGACGAGATCGTCGCCGGCAGGAAGGACATCTGGGAAGGCCCGATCGTGAAGCAGGACGGCACCGAGGTGGTGCCGGCCGGTACCGCCGTGTCGATGGAACAGGTGGAGACGATGGACTTCCTGGTGAAGGGCGTGATCGGCGCGGCGCAATAGGCGGCAAGGCGGCGTACCGGACCGGCAGGACGCCGACGGGGACCTGCCGGTCCCGATTGCGGGGAGGACGACAGCAATGAAGACCATGGGAGCGGTCGCGCACCGCGGCTGGACCGTCACGCCGGCGGAAGTCGACATGACCCGGCCGGCGCCGCCGGTGCAGCGCCTGGCGGTGGCCGCGGAACCGCAGGACATCGTTGTGGACCGCGCGAAGTCGGCGCTGCTGGTCGTCGACATGCAGAACGACTTCTGCACCGCCGGCGGCTGGATGGACAGCCGCGGCATCGACATCAGCCCCAACCGCGCGCCGATCGCGCCGCTGCAGAGCCTGGTGCCGGCCTGCCGCGCCGCCGGCATGCCGGTGATCTGGGTGAACTGGGGGGTCCGCAAGGACCTGCTGAATATCAGCCCGTCCCTGCTTCACGCCCACAACCCGACCGGCCGGGAGGTGGACCTGGGATCCCCGGTGCCGGGCACAAGGTCGGAAATCCTGCGCCACGGCAGCTGGGGGGCGGAGGTCGTCGCCGAGCTGGATCAGGCAGACGACATCCGGGTCACCAAGCACCGCTTCAGTGGCTTCTGGGACACCGACCTGGACGCGATCCTGCGCAACCTGGGCATCGCCACCCTGTTCATCGGCGGGGTCAACCTGGACCAGTGCGTGATGACCACCCTGGAGGATGCCTCCTTCCTGGGCTACGACACGATCCTGGTGCGCGACTGCGCGGCCACCACCTCGCCCGCCTTCTGCACCGAGGCGACCCTTTACAACATCAAGCTGCTGTTCGGCTTCGTCACCGAATCCGGCGCGCTGCTGAAGGGTCTGGCGGCATGAGCGCGGGCTTCGAGGCACGGCTGGCGGAACTGGCGCTGGACCTGCCGCAGGTGCCGGTGCCGATCGCCAATTTCCGCCCCTGGCGGCGCAGCGGCGACCTGATGTTCCTGGCCGGGCAGGTTTGCGAATGGAACGGCACCCTGCCCTATGCCGGCAAGCTGGGCATCGACCACGACCTGGAGGCGGGCATCGCCGCTGCGCGGCTGTGCGGCCTGAACCTGGTGGCCGCGCTGCGGCAGGCCTGCGGCGGCAGCCTGGAGGCGGTCGACCATTGCGTGCGGCTGGGCGGCTTCGTGAACTGCCATCCCGACTACGACAAGGTGCCGATGGTGGTGAACGGCGCCTCCGACCTGATGATGGAGCTGTTCGGCGAGGCCGGCGCGCATTGCCGCACCGCGGTCGGGGTGGCCAGCCTGCCGCGCTGCGCCGCGGTCGAGGTCGAGGCCGTCTTCGCCCTTCGTGCCGGCAGCTGAGGCCGGCCCGATGGCCGCCGCCGCCGGGAAGAGGAGGCGTACCGGTCCGCCGCGGATCATGGCGGCGCCGCTGCGCCTGCAGGGCATCACCAAGCGGTTCGGCGCGCTGACCGCCGTCGACGGTGTGGACCTGGAGATCCGCGCGGGCGAGGTGCTGGCCCTGCTGGGCGAGAACGGCGCCGGCAAGAGCACCCTGATGAAGCTGCTCTACGGCTTCCTGCCCCTCGACGCGGGGCGGATCGAGATCGAGGGCCGGCCTGCGCAGCTGCCCGACCCGCGGGCGGCGATGGCGGCCGGCATCGGCATGGTGTTCCAGAACTTCACCCTGATCCCCGCCCTTTCGGTGCGCGACAACCTGCGCCTCGCCTGGCCCGATCCGGCGGCCTGGCGCAACCGCCGCGAGGATGCGGCGGTGGTGGAGCGCCTGCACCGCCTGGCCCCCGGCATCGACCCGGAGCGCCGGGTCGCCGACCTGCCGGTCGGTGCCTGGCAGCTGGTGGAACTGGCGAAGGTGCTGAACCAGGATGCGCGCCTGGTGATCCTGGACGAGCCCAGCTCCGTCCTGACCCCGCAGGAGGCGGCGGCCCTGCACGGCTTCGTCCGCGACCTGGCGGCGGAAGGACGGCGGGTCGTGATCATCACCCACAAGCTGGCCGACGTGGCGGCCTGTGCCGACCGGGTCGCGGTGATGCGGCGCGGCCGCCTGGTCGACGTGGCCGCCGCGGCCGACCGCAGCGAGGGCGACCTGGTCACCGCGATGATCGGCGCCCGCGCACCGGCGCCGGCGCGGCCGCGGCCCACCGGCCGGCCCGTGCCGCGGCTGGAGCTGCAGGGGCTGTCGGGCCGGGCCGTCGACCGGATCGAGGGCATCGACCTGGCGATCGGCGCGGGCGAGATCGTCGGCGTGGCCGGGGTGGCCGGGAACGGCCAGCAGGCGCTGGCGGAGATCGTCGCCGGGCTGGTCGTGCCCGCCGCCGGGCAGGTTCTGCTGGACGGCCGGCCGGTGGCGCGGCCGCCGGAGGCAGGCGGTGGCGGCCGCTTCCGGTCCCCCATCGCCTATGTGCCGGAGGATCCGTCACGCCGGGCCGTGGTGGCGGAGCTGTCGCTGGCGGTCAACCTGGCCCTGCGCCGGATCCCGGACCTGCCCTGGCTGCGGCCGTTGCGCGGCCTGCGCGCGGGCGCCGCCGGTGCCCTGGCGGACTGGGATGTACGGCCGCCGGAACCGGAGCGGCCGGCCGGCACCCTGTCGGGCGGCAACCTGCAGAAGCTGGTCGCCGCGCGGGAGCTGGGCGGTGGTCCTGCCGCCGCAGACGGGCCGCCGGACGGACCGGGTGCGATCGTCGCCTGCTATCCGACCATGGGGCTGGACGTGAAGGCGAGTGCAGCGATCTACGAACGGCTGTTCGCCCATGCCGGCCGCGGCGCGGCGATCCTCTGGCTCAGCGAGGATCTGGACGACCTGCTGCGCTATGCCGACCGGATCGCGGTGCTGCACCACGGGCGGATCGCCGGCCTGCTGCCGGCGGACGGCACCGATGCCGCGGCATTGGGCCGGCTGATGACGGCCGGCAGGGCCGATGCGCATGCGGCCTGACACCATGCCTGCCGGCCTTGTCCGGATGCTGCCGGCGCTGCGGGTCGCGGCACTGACCCTGCTGTTCTTCCTGCTGGCCGCTTCCGGCTTCTTCCTGCTGATCGGGCAGCCGCCGCTGCGCATGTTCGCCGACCTGGCCGCCTATGCCTTCGGCGATTCCTATTCGATCTCCGAAAGCCTGGTGAAGGCGACACCGATCCTGTTCTGCGCCCTGGCCGTGGCGGTGCCGGCGCGGCTGGGGCTGATCTCCGTCGGGGCCGACGGGCAGCTCTATGCCGGGGCGATCGCCGGCACCGCGGTGGTGCTGGCCTGGACGGCGGCGCCGATGGCGCTGCTGCTGCCCGCGATGCTGCTGGCCGGCGCCGCAGGCGGCGCCGCCTTCGGCGGCATCGCCGGCTGGCTGCGTGCCCGGCTGGGGGTGAACGAGACCATCGTCACCCTGCTGCTGAACTTCATCGGCCTGCTGCTGGTGAACTTCCTGGTCTACGGCCCCTGGAAGGACCCGGGGAACCAGGGCTGGCCGGCGACGATCCCCTTCCCCGACGCCGCGACCGTGCCGCACCTGTTCGGCACCCGGGCGCATCTGGGCCTGCTGCTCGCCGTCGCGGCGGCGATCGCGCTGCATCTCGCCGTCACCATGACCCGCTGGGGGCTGGTCCTGGCCGTGCTGCGCGGCAATGCGCGGGTCGGGCGGATGGTCGGCCTGGCGTTCGGCCGCAACGCCCTGCTCGTGTTCCTGATCGGCGGCGCGATGGCCGGCCTGGCCGGCATCGCGGAGACCTCCGCGATCCAGGGCCGGCTGCAGCCCGGGCTCTCCGCCGGCTACGGCCTGACCGGCTTCCTGGTGGCCTGGCTGGCCGGGCACCATTTCCTGCGCATCGTGCCGCTGGCGCTGATCGCCGGCGGGCTGCTGGCCGCCGGCGATACCCTGCAGCTGTTCGCCAAGGTGCCGGCGGCCAGCACCATCGTGCTGCAGGCGCTGCTGTTCATCGCCGCCCTCGCGGCCAGCGGCCTGCAGCGCCGCCGGGTGGCGGCCTGATGGAAGCGGGCGCGGCCGACGCCGGCTGGCTGGCGGTGCTGGGCGCCTGGCTGGCGGCGACCCTGCGCAGCGCCACGCCGCTGCTCTTCGCGCTCAGCGGCGAGACCCTGGTGCAGCGCACGGCGGTGATCAACCTCGGAACCGAGGGGCAGCTTCTCGCCGGCGCCTGCGGCGGCTTCGCGGTGGCGGCCTGGACCGGCGACCCGCTGGCGGCGATCGCGGCCGGGGCGCTGGCCGGGATGCTGCTGTCGGCGGTCCATGCCGGGCTCTGCCTGGGCCTGGGCGCCAACCAGATCGGCAGCGGCATCGCGGTGTGGATGCTGGGCCTGGGCCTGACTTCCTATTTCGGCCGCGACCTGGTCGGCGCGCAGGTGGCGGGCTTCGGCCCCCTGCTGGCGGACGCGGCGACCGGCTTCGCGCCGCTGGACCTGCTGCTGCGCCAGTTGGGCCCCGCCACCCTTGCCGCCCTGCTGCTGCCGCTGGCGCTCGGCCTCTGGCTGCGCCGCGCGCATGCGGGCCTGCGCTGGCAGGCGGTGGGGGAATCGTTCGATGCCGCGCGCGCGCTCGGCATCCGGCCCGGCATGGTGCAGCTGCAGGCGGTGCTGCTGGGCGGCCTGCTGTCCGGCATCGGCGGGGCGATCCTGTCGGTGGACTATACCCAGACCTGGGCCAACGATATCAGCAAGGGGCTGGGCCTGGTGGCCGTCGGCCTGGTGATCGCCGCCCGCTGGAACCCCTGGCTGGTGCTGCCAGTGGCGCTGCTGTTCGGCGGTACCGACGCCGCCGTGCTGCGCCTGCAGGCGGCCGGGGTGGAGGTTTCCTCCTATCTCCTGGCCTGCCTGCCCTACCTGCTGTGCCTGGGTGTCGTGGTGCTCGGCTATCTGCGGCAGAGCGCCAGCGGCGGCATGCCCGCCGAACTTCGCCGGGTGTTTCGCTGAGCCGCCGCCACCTGCTTCGGTTAACGCGATGCAAAGACTTCCTGCCTAGACCATCCAGGGGTGGATCGGCCGGTCCGGCGGGACCGCCCGGCATCGCGGGATGGCTGGATGACGGCGGAGCAAGGCACAGGGCTGCGCAACTGGCAGCGGCGCATGCGGCTGGGACTGGCCGGACGGCTGTCCCTTGCCGTGCTGCCGGTGGTCGCGCTGGCCATCCTTGCCATGGCCGGCCTGATCGCCTTCTTCGGCGACCGGCTGGTCGACCGCCTGGTGACCGAGCAGGGCCGGGAGCTGGCCGAGGGCCATCTGCAGGACCTGAGACAGACCATCGACCGCCGCCTCGACCTGGTCGACGGGCTGGCCCGCCTGGTCCGGGTGGAGCGTGCCTCCGGTGCGCCGTCGCGCCGGCGGATCGTGGAATGGATGCGCGACACGTCCGAGGGCCGGCCGACCCAGTTCGGGCTGTGGTTCGTGGCGGAACCCGACGCGATCGGCGCCGACCGGGTCTACCAGGGTGACGAGGAGCTGGGCAGCGGCCGCGGCGGCCGGTTCCAGCCCTATCTCATCCATGACGGCCGCCTGGCCAGGTTCGAGAAGCTGCCGGCGGACATCACCTCGGAACCGCGCTATCGACGCGCACGGGAAGGCGGCCGGCCGGCGGTGACGCCGCCCTACCGCGCCTTCGTCGGCGGCAGGGAACGCCGGCTGATCTCCATCGCGGTACCGGTCTGGAACGGCGGCCGGCTGCTCGGCGTCGCGGGAACCGATTTCGAACTGGGTTCGCCGGCCTCGGAGCTGCGGCGGGTGCGCCCGCTCGGCGGGCGGACGACGGCAATTGGCCCGGACGGCGACTGGCTGTACCACCCGGACGGCGGCCTGATCGGCATGCCCGCGGCACCCGGCGACCCGCAGATCGGCCTGACCCCTGCGCAGATGGCGGCAATCCGGGCCGCACGGCCCGACATTTCGGACGTGACCGTCGAAGGCCAGGTGATGCGGCGCTTCATCCAGCCCTTCGATGTCGGACTGACCGGAAAGAAGGTCGTGCTGGTCACTGACATTCCGCTGCAAGCGCTCAACCTGCCGGTGCGCGAGTTGCGCTATGGCATCGCCGGAATCGCGCTGGTGTCCTGCCTGCTGCTGTTCCTGGTGCTGGTGCTGCTGGTCAGGCGCACCATCGGGCGGCCGCTGCGCCGTCTGAACGCGGCGGTGGAGGCGCTGGAACAGGGCCGGAGCCCGGAGCCGCTGCGCGAGAGCCTGCGGCAGGATGAGGTCGGCAGCATCGCGCGGGCGATCGACCGGCTGCGCCTGTCCTTGTCCGCACAGCGACAGCTGCGCCGCGACCTGGAGCGCATGATGGGCGCGGTCGAGCATGCCGGCGATGGCGTGCTGCTGGTCGACCGGGAGGGCAAGGTCGTCTACGCCAACCCGGCCATGGCGCAGCTGGCCGGGGTCCGGCCGGAAGCGCTGAAGCGCGGCACCCCGCACCGCTCGCTGATCTCGCCCGCCAGCCACGCGCGGCGGATGGCCCCCGGCATGCCCGGTGCGGCCCTGGCGCAGGGCCGCGACTGGCAGGGCATTCTGGAGGACTGGGAGGTCGTCGGCGGCCGCAAGGTGGATGCCATCGCCCTGTCGATGACCGTGCTGCCGCAGGGCGATGTCCTGTTTGTGGGGCGGGACGTGTCGCAGCAGCGCCGGGCGGCACGCGAACGCGACCAGATGCAGGCGCAGCTGCTGCACCAGGACCGGCTCGATGCCCTGGGCCGGCTGACCGGCGGCATCGCGCACGAGTTCAACAATCTGCTGGGGGCGGTCCTCGGCTATGCCGAACTGCTGACCGCCGATCTCGACCAGGGCAGCCCGCAGCATGGCTTCGCTGCGCGGATCGAACAGACGGCCCTGCGGGCCCGCGACCTGGTCGGCCGGCTGGTGACCTTCGCCCGCGACGACATGGTCGAGGATGTGACCTTCGACCTTGGCAGCGCCACCGGGGATGCCTTGCCGATGCTGCGGGTCACGGTGCGGGCGGGGATCGCCATCGATCTGCAGATCGAGGACGGGGCGCTGCCCGTCGTCGGCAACGAGGGCCAGCTCGTGCAGATGCTGATGAACCTCTGCCTGAACGCAAGGGACGCGATCGAGGAGGCACGCTCCTGCCCGGCCGGGGGCGACGGGGCGGAAGCGATGGGCCCCGGCCGGATCGTCATCCGGGTGGCGCCGGACCGGCACTGGCATGCGCAGCTGCTGGCCGACGGGGTCGCCGGCTGGCCGCAGGCGATGATCGGCGAACCGGAGGCCGGCCGCGACTATCTGGTGCTGTCGGTGCGCGACAACGGCGCCGGCATTCCGGAACCGGAGTTCGGCCGGATCTTCGATCCCTTCTTCACCACCAAGGCCAGGGGGAAGGGCAGCGGCCTGGGCCTGGCCACGGTGTTCGGCATCCTGCGATCCTGGCACGGCCATGTGCGCCTGCGCAGCGCGCTGGGCGAAGGGGCGCAGTTCGAACTCTGCCTGCCGCGCGCGCCGCAGGCTGCCCGGCCACTGGCCGAGGGGGCCGCCGCCGATGCCGATCGACCGGCCGGGCCGGAGCCGGAGCCGGAGTTGGCCGGTCCGGCCAGACGGCAGATCCTGCTGGTCGATGACGAGGAAAACCTCGTCGAGGCGACCCGCGGCGCCCTGCAGCGCCTCGGGCACGAGGTCGTGGTGGCGGCCGACCCGCTGCGGGCGCTGGCAATGCTGCAGGGGAAGGACGGCGGTCGCTTCGACCTGCTGATCAGCGACCGCAACATGCCCCACATGTTCGGCGATGAACTGGTGCGCCGGGCCCGCGCACTGCATCCGGGCCTGTCCTGCATCCTCTGCACGGGCCATGTCGACGGGCAGGAGCAGGAGGCGCTGCGCGCCGCGGGGATCGAGGCGGTGTTCCGCAAGCCCCTGCGGACCGCGGAACTGGCGTCCTGGATCGACGGCCATCCCGCCGCTATGCCCGCGACGGCAGCCGGGTCGATGCCCGGCCGGGCGCAGCCGTCTGGTCAGGCAGGATCCTTGCCGCCATCCTCCGCCTGAACCGGCCCTTCCAGGGCCTTGCCGAGGGCGCCGGCCAGCTCGTCCCGGGTGAACGGCTTGCGCAGCACCGCGCGGGCCCCCATCACCGTCATGAAATGGGCATAGGGCTTCAGCACGCCGCCATAGCCGCCGGTGACCGCGACCACCGGCAGGTCCGGCTGCAGGCCCCGCAGCTCCCGCGCCAGTTCGATGCCGTCCATCTCCGCCATGAAGATGTCGGTGATCAGGAGGTCGTAGCGGTCCTGGCGCAGGCGTTTCATCGCCTCCCGGCCGTTGACGGCCATGTCGCAGCTATGCCCGAGCCGCTTCAGCATCTCCTGCATCAGCTCGCGCTGCACGGCATCGTCGTCGCAGACCAGTATGTGCTTGGCGGCGGGCTCTGCCATTGTGTCTTCCGTGGCTCGCCTTGGGGGTCGCAGGGGCGGCGTGATCGGGCGCGCAGCATAGACTCGATCAGGCGCCGGCGCACACCGTCGGGGACATTCCGTCCGCGGCGCCGGATCTGTAGTCTTGGCGAAAGCGGCTCGCGGATATCAGGGGAGGATCGGATGACGCAGGCTTTCGCAACGGAGACGGCGCTGTGCGGCCCCTGGCGCCATCCGCGGCAGATGCTGGCGGAGCAGACCTATGACGGTCATGCATCGCTGCACGACGATGCCAAGGCGGCGGAACTGGGCTTCAGCGGGGCGCCCATCGAGGGGCCCACGCATTTCAGCCAGTTCGACCCGCTGCTCTACCGGCTGTGGGGGCCGGACTGGTTCGCCCGCGGCTGCATCTCGTCGCATTTCCAGACCATGTGCGTGGAAGGCGACCAGGTGCGTGCCTTCGTCGCACTGCCGGCATCGGGCATGGCGGCGGATACGAAGCTGGTGCGGATCTGGGCGGAAAAGCAGGACGGCGCGCAGGTCCTGACCGGCACTGCGAGCCTGGGACCGGACCATCCGGAGACGGAGCTGGACGCCCGCCGCGCGCGGCTGAAGCCGCACGGGCCGCTGGTGGTGCTGCGCGACCTGAAGACCGGGCCGCTGCCCGGGGTGGAACCGGCCGTCATGGCGGCCGACCAGCATATGGGCGACCTCTACCCGTTCAGCCTCGCCGGCAAGCTGAAGCTGATCACCGAGCCGTCGCCGCTCTACACCGCGGACGGCGCCGCAGGCGGTCCCTTCGACGGCGCCATCATCCCGTTCGAGATGGTCAGCGTGCTGAGCTACTACGGCAGCAAGGGCGCCGACATCCCGGTCCGCAAGCCGTCGATCGGCCTGTTCGCCGACCTGGAGATCCGCATGGTGGACGGGCCGCTCCATGTCGGCCGGCCCTACGAGATCGCCCGCGAGATCGTCGCGCTGAGCGACAGCCGGCGGACCGAATCCTACTGGCTGCGGACCACCATACGCGATCCCGGGAACGGCCCGGTGCGCGCGATCACCCTGCTCAATTCGGCGGTGCTGAAGGAGTCCTATCCGGACTACCACGCGGAGCTGGAGGCGATGGGCGGCGCCTGAGCCATGACCGGGGATGGCCGTGACCAGGGTGGCGGCCTGCGGCCGGCCACCCTGGCGATCCATGCGGGCGAGGGGCCGGCCGCGACGGGCGCGCCGGTGGCCCCGGCGCCGGTGCGGGCGTCCAGCTTCCATACCCACCCCGACGCGGTGGGCTTCTCCGCCAACGACCTGGATGCGGACGCGCCGCATTTCTACAGCCGCTGGAGCAACCCGACGGTGCAGCTGCTGGAGGCGCGGCTGGCGGCACTGGACGGCGGCGCGGCCGCGATCTGCTTCGCCAGCGGCATGGCGGCGATCGCCGGCCTGTTTGCCGACCGGCTGTCGGCCGGCGACCATCTGGTGCTGTCGGAGGTCTGCTATGCCGGCGTGGCGGAGCTGGCGCAGGACCTGCTGCCGCGCCAGGGCATCGCCGTCACCCTGGCCGACACCGCCGATCCGGCTTCGGTCGCGGCGGCCATGCGGCCGCAGACGCGCCTGGTCCATGTCGAGAGCCCGGCCAACCCGATCCTGCGGCTGACCGACATCGCGGCGGTGGCGGAGGTCGCGCATCGCGGCGGGGCGGAGCTGTCGGTCGACGCCACCATCGCCACGCCGCTAGGCCTGCGGCCGCTGGCCCTGGGGGCGGACCATGTGGTGCATTCGCTGACCAAGTATATCGGCGGCCATGGCGACGCGCTGGGCGGTGCGGTGATCACCGATGCCGCGCGCGCCGCCGCCCTGCGCAAGGGCAGCCTGATCCATCTGGGCGGTGCGCTGGCGCCGGATTCGGCCTGGCTGATCCTGCGCGGGCTGGAGACGCTGGCGCCCCGCATGGCGCTGCACCAGGAGAATGCCCGCCGGCTTGCCGGCTTCCTGGCCGGCGATCCCCGGGTCGATGCCGTGTTCTGGCCGGGTGCTGCGGATCATCCGCAGGCTGCGCTGGCGGCCCGGCAGATGACCAACTTCTCCGGCCTGTTGTCGTTCACGGTGCGCGGCGACGCCGCCGCGACGGCGCGCCGGTTGGCGGACCGTCTGCGGCTGTTCGCCTATGCCGTCTCCCTGGGCAAGACCCGCAGCCTGCTGTTCTACATCCCGACCGACGACATCCTGCGCAGCTCGTTCCGGCTGCAGGGCGCGGCCGCGCAGCGCTATCGCGACTGGGCGGGCGAGGGCGTGTTCCGCGTCTCGGTCGGTCTGGAGGATGCGGCGGACCTGATCGCCGATCTGGACAGGGCGCTGGGATAGGGGGGCGGCCAGGTTGGGGGCATCCTCATCCCCGCCGCTTCAGCTCATCGCGGATCTGCCGGGGCGTCTTGCCCAGATGGCGGCGGATGACATGGGCCAGGGCGCCCGGTTCGGCATAGCCGACCATCTCCGCAATCTCGTAGTGGGAGAGCTCGGTGCCGCGCAGCAGGTCGAGCGCCCGTTCCAGCCGGGCGGCTTCGACGAGCTGCCGGTAGCTCGTCCCCGCTTCGGCAAGCCGGCGCTGCAGGGAGCGCCGACTCATGTCCAGGGACTCCGCGAGTTGCGTCAGGCTCGTCCTGCCGGGCAGGCTGGCGGCGAGCAGCGCCCGGACCTGATCCAGCAGGTCGTCGGCATGGCCCAGGGCACGGAGCCTCTGGTCCGCCATCCCGCAGGCCGCCGCGAGCAGCTGGCTGTCGGCCCCCGGCCAGGGCATGTCGACGGCCGCGGCGGCGAAATGGAGCCTGCCGCGGTCGGATCCGAGCATGACCGGGCATCCCAGATGGTCGGCATAGCCTGCGACATGGTGCAGATCCGTCCCGGGCAGTTCGACCCGGTAGCGGCCCGCCATCTCGGGCATGCAGCGCGACAAGTGGGTGATGGCGCCGGCAAACACCGAATCCAGCTGGGCGGGATGCATCGGCACGACGCAGTCCCGCACCTCGTACTGCAAGGTCGCGCCGCCATCGGCATGCCGCCGCAGATGAAAGTCGCCGGAATTGCTGATCAACGGGTGGTAGCGGACGATATGGCCCAGGGCCTCGCGCAGCGAGCCGCTGTGCATGACGATGACACCCAGGATGTTCATCGCCTGCAGCGGCATGGCGCGGCCCACCTTGAGGCCAAGATGCGGATCCGGGCACAGGTCGAACGCCTGGTGCCAGAGGCGGCGGGCTTGTACCAGCTGCAGGTATCGCGGCGCGGCGGTTCGTCCGGCACCGGCCGGTGCCCCGGAAGGATCGTCCAGGTCGATCCCCAGCCGCGCGAACTGCACGATCACGGCGGAGAACCAGGTTTCGATGATCGTCTGTCTCTGCGCCATGCAATCGGCTGTCCCTTGGCGTGTCAGACCAATATTCTGGCGCACCGGCGCATGGGCGGACAGGGGCGGCTGGGCATAATTCCACCCTGGAGCCGGTCCGGCCGGCCGGACCGCAAAGAAACTGGGAAACCGCCGCCACACGGCTTGGGAGAGCGCCATGGAACTGCAAACGACACCTTCATCGGACAGCTTCGGTGCCGCGGTAACCGGCATCGACCTGCGGCGGGACCTTGCGCCGGAACAGGTCGCGGCGATCCGCAAGGCCTGGCTGCAGCACCAGGTGCTGGCCTTCCCCGGCCAGTCACTGACCCTGGAGGAATTCGAGCGGTTCGCCGCCACCCTGGGCCCGTACGGCCAGGATCCCTATTTCGACAGCCTGCCGGATCACCCGCATGTCGCGGCGGTGCGGCGGGATGCCGACGAGACGACGCCGATCTTCGCCGAGACTTGGCATTCGGACTGGAGCTTCCTGGCCAGCCCGCCCTCGGCCACCCTGCTGTGCAGCGCGATCATCCCGCCGGTCGGCGGCGACACGCTGTTCGCCGACCAGTACGCCGCCTGGGAAGCGCTACCGGCCGGGACAAAAGCCTTGCTGGAGAAGCGGATGGGCATCCATTCCGCCCGCCGCGGCTATGCCCCCGACGGGATGTACGGCGCGAAGGACAAGGGACGTTCGATGGCCATCCGGTATTCGGAGGATGCCATGGCGACGCAGCTGCATCCCATTGCCCGCCGGCATCCGGAAACCGGGCGGGACGCCCTGTTCGTCAGTCCGGGCTATACGATCGGCATCGACGGGATGCCCGAGGACGAGGCGACGGACCTGCTGTCCGAACTGTTCGCGCATCAGAAGCGCGACCGGTTCGTCTACCGTCACCGCTGGTCCCCGGACATGGTCGTCATGTGGGACAATCGCTGCGTCGTGCATTCCGCGACCGGCGGCTATGACGGCCACGCCAGGCTTCTGCACCGCATCACCATCGCCTGATCCGCTGCAGATCAGCCTGCCGGCCGTCCCCCGCTACCGGCCCGCGGCGATGTGCAGGAAGTGCATATGCTTCTCGTACTGCGAGAGGATGTCGCCGATCAGCTGCTCCTTGGTATAGCCCAGCACGTCGTAGTGCTGGCCGCCCTCCAGCAGGTGGACCTCCGCCCGGTAATAGCGGTTCGCTTCCCCCCGGTCCTTCATGTCGATCTCCGGGAAGGCGAAGGTCGGTGCGGAATAGCCGCGCAGATGCACGCCGTACAGGAACTCCCGCTCCTCGCCGTGATAGACGGTGAGGACGGCGTTCTGCTCCTCCTCCTCGATCTCGGCGGTCCAGCCGGAGGCGCGGATCTCCTCCGCCACCTGCTGCAGGGCCGGGACGGCGGTCTCCTTCAGGTAGCGGATCGCGCGGTCGCGCTTGGGGAAGGACATGATCGTCTTCAGCCGGCGCTGCCAGGGCACATCCGCGCCATGGATCTGGACCGGCGGCGCCACTTCCTGGCTTAGCCGTCGCATCCCCTCCATCCGCAGGCCGCGGACCATGCCGTAGCAGACGAACAGCATCACCACGGTGAACGGCAGGGCCACCGTTATGGAGGCGGTCTGCAGGGCGCTCAGCCCCCCGGCCAGCAGCAGGACCGCGGCGACGACCCCCTCGATGATCGCCCAGAACACCCGCTGCCAGGCGGGCGCGTCGGTGGAGCCGCCGGAGGTGATGATGTCGATCACCAGCGAGCCGGAATCCGACGAGGTGACGAAGAAGGTCACCACCAGGATCGTCGCGACCACCGAGGCGATGCCGGTCAGGGGCAGGTATTCCAGGAACTTGAACAGGGCGGTCGAGGTGTTCTCCGACACCGCCGCCGACAGCGCGCCCTGGGCGACGCCCATGTCCAGGTTCAGCGCGGTATTGCCGAAGAAGGTCAGCCAGATGAAGGTGAAGCCGACCGGCACGAACAGCACGCCGCCGACGAACTCCCGGATCGTCCGGCCCTTCGAGACGCGGGCGATGAACATGCCGACGAAGGGCGACCAGGCGATCCACCAGGCCCAGTAGAACAGGGTCCAGCCGCCGATCCAGCCGTTCGGCTGGTAGGCGTACAGGTTGAAGGTCATGTTGACCACGTTGCTCAGATAGGTGCCGGTGTTCTGCACCAGGGTCTGCAGCAGGTAGAGGGTCGGGCCGGCGGCCAGCACGAAGACCACCAGCACGATCGCCAGGATCAGGTTGATCTCCGACAAGCGCCGGATGCCGGCGTCCAGGCCCAAGGCCACCGACAGGGTGGCCAGAGCGGTGATCACCGCGATCAGCACCATCTGGACGCCGATGCCCTCCTCTATCCCGAACAGGTAGCTGAGGCCGGAATTGACCTGCAGCACGCCGAGGCCGAGCGAGGTGGCGACGCCGAACATGGTGCCCAGCACCGCCAGGATGTCGACCACGTCGCCGATCCGGCCGCGGATCCGTTCGCCGATCAGGGGATAGAGCGCCGACCGGATGGTCAGCGGCAGGCCGTGGCGATAGCAGAAATAGGCCAGCGCCAGCGCCACCACCGCATAGATCGACCAGGCGTGGATGCCCCAGTGGAAGAAGGTGATGGTCATCGCCTGGCGGGCGGCATCCACCGTTTCCGGCGCACCGATCGGCGGCGAGTCGTAGTGCATGATCGGTTCGGCCACGCCGAAGAACATCAGGCCGATGCCCATGCCGGCGCTGAACAGCATCGCGAACCAGGCGGTGTAGCTGTATTCGGGTACCGAGTCGTCGGGGCCCAGCCGCACCCGGCCGTGGGAAGACAGCGCCAGGCCGATGGCGAAGACCACGAACACCGCCACGGCCAGCATGTAGAACCAGCCGAAGGTCTCGACGATCCAGCCCTGGACGGCGCCGAACACGACCTCCGCGGAGCTTGGCGCCGCGGCGCCCCAGATCACGAAGGCCAGGATCAGCCCGGCCGAGCCGTAGAAGACCGGCGGACTGATGTTCGATTTCGCGCGTGGCATGGTCCCTCCCCCTTTCCCTCTGACTTGTCGAGGATTGCGCGCCGGGGAACCGGGGGCCGGCTGCGCTGCTGCGCGGCCGGAGGACATCGTCCGCCATGGTCGGACCCTGGTGCAGCGGCGAAGCGCGCTGTCGGCCCGGCCATGCGGCTCGGACCCCGGTTCCATCCCTTGGGTGGCGCAGGGCGAGGTTACAGGGGTTTTGCCGGCAGGATCAAACCGCCGTCCCCGGCGGTCACCCGCCGAAGGTCGCCACCGCCCAGCCGCCGGCGGCGCCGAGCAGCACCACCAGCCAGGGCGGCAGCTTCGCCACGGCAAGCAGGCCGAAGGCGGCAAGCGCCAGGGCCGCGTCCTGCGGGCCGCCGATGGCGGCGGTCCAGACCGGGTCGTAGAGGGCCGCCAGCAGCAGGCCGACGACGGCGGCATTGACACCGGCCAGGATTTTGCGGGCGGCCGCGCTGTGGCGCAGGGCGGCCCAGAACGGCAGGGCGCCGATCACCAGCAGGAAGGCGGGCAGGAAGATCGCGACCAGGCAGAGCAGGGCGCCGGCCCAGCCGCTCGGCGCCGGCCCGCCGACGGCGCCCAGATAGGCGGCAAAGGTGAACAGCGGGCCGGGCACCGCCTGCGCCGCGCCATAGCCGGCCAGGAAATCGTCCCGCGACACCCAGCCGGTGGGCACCACCTCCGCCTCCAAGAGCGGCAGCACCACATGGCCGCCGCCGAACACCAGCGCGCCGCTGCGGTAGAAGCTGTCGGCAAGCGCCAGCCAGTGGGCGTCGCTGGCCAGGGTGGCCAGCGGCAGGCCTGCCAGCAGCAGCGCGAACAGCGCCAGGGCGCAGACCGCCAGCTTCCGGCCGACCGGCACCCGGAAGGCGCTGTCGGCGGGTTCCGGCGATGCCGGCAGCAGCAGCAGCCCGGCAATGCCGGCAACCGCCAGCACCGCCAGCTGGATTGCCGGCAGCGGCAGCAGCAGCAGCACGATCGCCGCGACGATCCCGAAGCCCGCCCGGGCTGCGTCGGGACAGAGGCTGCGGGCCATGCCCCACAGCGCCTGCGCGACCACCGCCACCGCCACGACCTTGAGGCCCTGCAGCACGCCGTCGGGCATGCCGCCCTGCAGCCCCGCGACGCCGTAGCCGAAGGCGGCCAGCAGCAGGGCCGAGGGCAGGGTGAAGGCGAGCCAGGCCGCCAGCGCGCCGCCCAGCCCGGCACGGCCCAGGCCGATGGCGATGCCGACCTGGCTGGACGCCGGGCCCGGCAGGAACTGGCAGAGCGCGACAAGGTCGGCATAGGCGCGGTCGTCCAGCCAGTGGCGGCGCGCCACGAAGGCCTCGCGGAAATAGCCGAGATGGGCGATCGGCCCGCCGAACGAGGTCAGGCCGAGCCGCAGGAAGACCAGGAAGACCTCCGCGACGGTTCCCCGGTTCGAATATGAGGAAGGCTTGACGAAAAGATTCAGAGCCATGACGTATGCTTAACAGCGGCTCATTACAGCTGCATGGCAGTCGTCAAGCCATTTTTGCAGCAGCCTGTCTGCCGATTCGGTCAAAGAGCACCTCTGCCCTCCGGCTTCTTGATAGCCAATCCCAACATCGTGGGAATTCCTCGAAAACGACAGAAAATAGCCACTTTTGGTCACTAGCTGACGTCCGAAGCTCGGAGGTGGCCATCAGAGTTCGGCGGAACATTGCCGGAGATTGTGGGTTTCGATAGAATCTGGTTGATTGTGGTGAGAAATTATCGTATCCAACCGCGCTCTTTCAGCCAACCAGTCCGAGAATGAAGATGCCAAAGTGCAACGGAACATTGAAACGGCTGCGTCTCGACGCGAAGCTGTCTCAAAACGGCTTGGCCAGAAAGGCAGAGCTTGATCGCACTACAATCAGTAACGCTGAGCGTGGAGCGGAGGTGAGCGAGCTAACTCTTTCAAAAATTATCTCAGCTCTCCGAGCGGAGTTGGGAAAAGAGGTTAAGGAAGAGCAGCTGCTGGCCTAGAAGAGAAACTGGAGACATTTGATGACCGAAAAAGCAAAGTCGCGCCTCAGTGCTGCAGACGCTTACGCAATGGTCTCCCGTCAGGATCAGTTACTTTACCATGTTGCTCATGCACGTAAAGAAAATACGGCGGAAGATTATGATGGCGGGAAACTCAAGACGCTGTCACAGGAGACAGTGGCGGATGATATAACACGTATGCGTGCAGCAGCGGAGGAGTTTCGAAACCGTTCAATCCCACGGCCTTGAAAATCTTCGAGTGCGCTTCGTTCGTTTGAGAAATAGCAGATAGGCTGAAGCGTCCTAAGCGGCTGTTGATAACCCTTCCTGCTTTTGCTGCGTGGTCAGAGCAGGAAGGGGCGGTGCTGTTGCACTTGTAGCTACGCCCCGTCCGCCATATACTTATAATTTTATGGAAATTTGGCAAAAACGCAATTTGATTTAGTAGCTTTTATCCAGATTGCTTCTGCTAAGGCGGGGGGTGAAGGTGTCCAATATTTTATTTCCAGAAAGCGAAATTAGAAAGAGATACGAAGATTTCTATAAAATCGCCGAGCAATTCTGCGACAAATACAATGTGGATCAATCAGTTATTGCAGAATTTGACCCATCTTTGCTTTATCTTTGTGTGGTGTCAATTTATGACGATATAGCTCGCTACAAAATATATCACCTAAAGCGGCCGGAAGATCAGCGTTCGAATTCTATAAAACGGGCGGCTTATGGCGTAAAGTGGATAATGCATTTTTCGCCAATTGTGTTTCCGCAGATGGGACATATAACTGGAGCTGCACATCCAGAAAATACTGATGCTTTGGCAAATGCGATGTTTGCGATGCATTTTGCTTTAGTGAATTTGAGAGAGTATGCAGATACACCCTTTAACTTGAAAAGGTCAGCTTTGTTTGAAATAATGTACGATTTACTTTATCGAAATATGAATTCTGATTCTATGCTACTATATTTTCAGGTGATAGCCGATCTGGCCAAAACTTATGATATAAAAGAAATACTAGAATAGTTGGGAGACAATACTATATACTGTCCTTAATGTCGGAACGGAGAACATAATAACTGAAATTGTATATAAAAAAGAAATAGATAATCTCAAAAAAAATCTGGAATTATTCTCCAATTCGTATTTTATATGCAGTAAATCATAAACAGGGGCGGAGTTAGGTTTCAGCCAAAATTCGCGATTATTCTCATTCTCTTGATTGAGAAACCTTTCTTCTCTGGTGACTTTGGCATTGCTGGGGCTGAATAAATTTCTCACACTCTCCGGAAATACCGAATTCTCGAACCGCTTTTCGAGATCCGCGTATAGAGAATGTGCTCGATTTTCTGTAATAATTTGGAATTCATTCTCGTAAAAATCAAACTCGTTAGCGAAATTCCAAATCACAAGAGGGCAAAACGCATTATATAATAGTGTTGAAGCGGAAAATATTAGCAATCCGAAATATAAAAAGTATAAATTATATTTTGAATATTCAATGATATCATCGCCTTCGACACCCAAAAATTGAAAACTCAATATAAACCAACGGACGCTCTCTTCGCTAAAAAGAATCAAAAATCCAAATACTGGAATCAGTACAGTTAAGCGAGATAGTGGAGATTTGCCAATACCTCTTAGTTGATGCCAAGTGGGGATAAAGGCGGTGGCAAAAGTCATACTTGGCGGCCTTTTGCTTTCCTTGGTGTCGACTAATTATCTACCCTTTGCCAGGTCCGGCCCGGCATGGGGACCGACGGAGGCGGACATCGAGCCGCCCTCGGCCAGGGCCTTCGCGGCTTCCGGGTTCTGCTGGATCTTCGACAGGATCGCCGCCTGCGCGCGCTCGAACACGTCGCGATGCGCGATGACATGTTCGCGCGACCGGCGATAGGGCTCCAGCATGCCGTTCAGTTCCGGCACCACGTAGCGCGCCACCAGGTCCCAGCTGCGCCGGGTCGCCTCCCGGTTGGCCCAGTCATGGGCGAAGCCGATCACCGTGCCGAAGCCGCCGGTCAGCTTCTGCAGGTCGCGGATCCGCGCCACCAGGTCGTCGGGCGTGCCGATCACCGCCGTGGCGCCGTCGGCGAAGGCCATCTCGTCCACCGCCTGGTCGGCATTCTTGAAGGGCACCATGCCGGGCCGCATCAGGGTGCCGACATTGTATTCGTTGTGCCAGCGCATCAGGCCCTGCTTCGCCTCCGCCCGGGCCTGCTCGCGGGTTTCCGCGACATGCCAGGTCAGCAGCACCCGCCAGTCGTCGCGGGAGACCTGCTGCCCGTGCTTCTTCGCCGAATCCTCGGCGAAGCTCCACTGCTTGGACAGCGACTGCAGGCCGACCGGCGACATCGAGCCGATGGAGATCACGCCCATGCCGTACTTGCCGGCCAGGGTCATGCCGGAGGGGGAGATCATCGAGGCGGCGACCATCGGCAGGTCCGCCTGCAGCGGCAGCAGCTGGAGTGCCGCGTCGCGCAGGGTGAACCACTCGCTCTCATGGGTGACCCGTTCCTCGCCGCGCAGCAGGCGGATGATCACGCCCAGCGCCTCGTCCTGGCGGTCGCGCTGGGTCATCGGGTCGATCCCCAGGGTATAGGCGTCCGACGGCAGCGCGCCGGGTCCGGAGCCGAAGATCGCGCGGCCGCCGGTCATGTGGTCCAGCTGCACCATGCGCTGCGCGACGATGAAGGGGTGGTGGTAGGGCAGGGAGACGACGCCGGTGCCCAGCCGGATGCGGTGCGTCCGCTCGCCTGCGGCGGCCAGGAACATCTCCGGCGAGGCGATCACCTCCCAGCCGGTGGAGTGATGCTCGCCGCACCAGAACTCGTCATAGCCGAGCCGGTCGAGCATCTCGACCAGGTCCAGGTCGGAGCGGAACTGCAGGACCGGGTTCTCGCCGATGGGATGGTGCGGTGCCAGGAAGGCGCCGAAGCGGATGCGGGACAAGGCGTTTCTCCTCCGACGACAGAATCTGCGCGCAGAATGGGCCATGCGCCGCAGACAGTACAGCCGCCCCGCGCCGGTGGGACGCGGGGCGGCTGCCGTCGGAGGAGCTGCCGTTGGGGGGAGCTGTCGCCGCCGGTCAGCCCGAGGGGCTCTCCACGGCGATGTCGTCCAGCTTCCAGTCGCCGCCCAGGTTGACGAAGGACAGCCCGGTATTGCTGCCGGAGATGCCGCGGTCGGTGACGCTCAGATAGGGCGTGTCGTCGATCGTCACCAGCATTTCGCCGTCGGTGCTGCGGCTCCAGACGACGTTGTGCCATTGCCCGTCGCTGAGGTTCGGGGCATTGCCGCTGGCCACTGTGGTCCGGGTGCCCTGCTCGGTGGAGGCGACGATCGACAGCGGCTGCGCGGCCTGGGCGTCATAGACCAGGCGATAGCCGTTGATGACGTTGCGCCCCTTGTAGGGGCCGATATTCATCTTCGCGCTGCTGGACGGGTCGCCCGCCACCCGCATGGAGAGGCGGAAGGCATTGCCGAAATTGGTGTCCTGGCTGATCGCGGCGGCATCCTCGCCCGCGCCGCCGACCGGCACGCCGAGCACCTGGCCCAGCACGCCCTGGATCATCTCGCGCCCCAGTTCCTGCTGGCTCTGCGAGCCGCCGGTTTCGATCCGGCTGCGCAGGGCGCCATTGTCGACCTGGAAATTGCCGGCGATCACCGACCAGCGCGAACCGCCGACATAATTGCCGTCGTTGAAATCGTCGCCGATGCGCAGGCGATAGTCGGCCTCCGCCACATTGTCCGATCCGGACCCGCTGCCGCTGCTGCCGGTGCTGTCACCACCGCCCGTGTCCAGCCCGGCGGTGACGCCCAGCGCCGTCAGCAGCTGCCGGTCAAGGCCGCCGGCATCCGGCAGGTCGGTATTGGCGCGGTAGGAGCGGATCGCACTGCGGGTCGACGGGCCCAGCACGCCGTCCTCGGGCCCGGCGTCATAGCCGCGGGCGTTCAGCGCGGTCTGGACCTGGCGGATATTGTCGGGCGTGGACACCGGCTCGGCCAGGCCCTTCGACAGCAGTTCCGCCAGTTCGGAACTGGCCCTGCCGGTCTCCCGCAGGCCGCTGTCGCGCTGATAGGCGCGGATCGCCGCCTCCGTCTTGTCGTCCATGCTGCCGGAGGCGGAGGCGATGTCGTAGCCGCGGGCCCGCAGCCCGCGCTGGATCTCCGCCAGGGTCGTGGCGCTGACAGTGCCGGACCCGGTGTCGCGGCCGTCGCGGCGCTCCTGCCGGGCCTCGCGGATATTGTCGCGCAGATGCGACTGCAGTTCCGCCGTCAGCTCGCCCGTTGCCAGCAGGTTGTTGTCGCGCTGATAGTCGCGGATCGCGTCGGCGGTCTGCGCGTCCATGCGGCCCGTCACCTCGACCTCATAGCCCAGGCGGCGCAGCACGCGCTGGCTGCGGCGGATGTTCACGCCCGCCTCGGCGCTGCCATTGCCGTAGCCGCGCGACGGCTGGCTGCCCTGGATATGCGCCAGCAGGCTCTGGCTTGCCTGACCGGTGACCAGCAGGTCGTTCCGCTGCTGGTAGGCGGTGATCGCAGAGCGGGTGCGCGAGCCCATCAGCCCGTCCTCCGGACCGGCGTCGTAGCCGCGCGCGTTCAGCGCGCTCTGCACCTGATAGACCGTATAGTCATAGGCGACCGCGACCATCGGCCCGGCGGTCGCGGCGGTCTGTGGCGCGGCGGGTGCCGATGCGGGCATCGCCGCCCATGCGGCGGTCGACAGGGCGCCGGTCGACAAGGCGGTGGTTGCGGACAGGCAGAGTGCCGCGGCGGCGACCAAGCCGCCACGCTTGAGGTGCGTGTTCATTGTGTTCGGCCTCCTGTCATGCGGCGCGGTACGGGCAGGAATGCCGCGGGTCCGGGCCGTGCTGGCTCTGCCGAAACTAACCCGGCAGGCAGCGGACGGTTCCGCCGCGCCTGCCGACGTTTTCCGTGGCGCGGTGCCTCGGCCTTGGCTACCAGTGGCGGCATCGCCGGCCGTCCGGCCGATGCCGAAGGAGCGCAAAGAGATGGGCCAACCCAAGGCGGGCATCGCGGCAGCGGCGCCGGCCATGCGTGCCGCGACGCCGGCGGACCTGCCGGCGATCAACCGGGTCATCGCGCTGGCGCGCGACAGCTGGGACCTGCCGGAGCGGGTCCGCCGGCTGGCCGGGCGGCTGCACGAGCTGGGCCCGACATCGTTCGATTCCTACGAGGTGATCGTGGCCGAGGATCCGGAGGGCACGGTGCGCGGCGTGGCGGTGATGCTGCTCGGCCCGCCGGTGCTGGACGATGGCGGGCCGGGCAAGACGGCGCTGTACCTGGAAGGCCTGTTCGTCGAGCCGGAACGGGGCCGCCGCGGCATCGGCTCCCTGCTGCTGCGGCAGGTCGAGGCGCGGGCCCGTGAGGCGGGCCTGTCGCGCATCGACCTGCGCGCCCGGCGGGAAGCGATCGGCTTCTTCCGCAAGTCCGGCTTCCGGCCCCTCGGTCCGGACGATGCCCGCCACGCAATGACGAAGACCCTGCCCGCCTGACCGGTGCGGTGCGGCGCGACGCTTTCTGTTATCCCTTTCGCGTCAGGCGGCCGAAAGCCGTCATGCGAAAGGGGGACCGGATGCCGCGCGAACGCTTCGACTTCGACAATGGGCGGGGGCAGGTGCTCACCGGGCTGCTGGACGTGCCGCGGGGGACGCCCGCGGCCTGTGCGCTGTTCGCCCATTGCTTCACCTGCGGCAAGGATATCCGCGCCGCCGGGCGGATCGCCGCGGCGCTGAACCGGCACGAAATCGCCGTGCTGCGGTTCGACTTCACCGGCCTGGGCGGCAGCGAGGGGGAGTTCGCCAACACCTCCTTCTCCTCCAACATCGACGACCTGGTGGCCGCCGCCGACGGCCTGCGCGCCCGCGGGATGGCGCCGCAGATCCTGGTCGGGCACAGCCTGGGTGGCGCTGCGGTCCTGGCGGCGGCGTCGCGGATCCCGGAGGCGAAGGCCGTCGCGACGATCGGCGCCCCCAGCGACCCGGCCCATGTCACCGGGCTGTTCCGCGACCGGCTGGACGAGATCGCGGCGGATGGCGAGATCGAGGTCGAGCTGGGTCAGCGCCGCTTCCGCATCCGCCGCAGCTTCGTGGAAGATGTCGCGCAGCAGCGGCTCGGCGAGTTGATCCGCGGCTTGGGCCGGGCGCTGCTGGTCATGCACGCCCCGCTCGATGCCGTCGTGGGGGTCGACAACGCGGCGGAGATCTTCGTCGCGGCCCGTCACCCGAAAAGCTTCGTATCCCTGGACGATGCCGACCATCTGCTCAGCGATCCGGCCGATGCCGATTATGCGGCGTCGGTGATCGCGGCCTGGGCGGCGCGCTATGTCGCGCAGGCGCCGGAAGAGACGGCGGCGGATGCCGCGCCCGGTCTTGTGCGGGTGCGGGAGACCGGCCATGGCCGCTTCCAGCAGGAGGTGCGGGTCGGGCCGCACCGGCTGCTGGCGGACGAGCCGGCGAAGATGGGCGGCGACGATACCGGCCCCGACCCTTACGGCCTGCTGCTCGCGTCGCTGGGTGCCTGTACGGCGATGACACTGCGGATGTATGCCGACCGCAAGAAGCTGCCGCTGACCGGCGTGTCGGTCGACCTGCGGCACGAGAAGGTGCATGGCGAGGACAGCGGCGGCAGCCACGAGCGAGCGCGCAGCATCGACCGGATTTCGCGCGTGCTGCACCTGGAGGGCGATCTGGACGAGGGCCAGCGGGCGCGCCTGCAGGAGATCGCCGATATGTGCCCGGTCCATCGCAGCCTGCATGGCACGATCGAGGTCGAGACCGAGCTCGGCTGACGGGGGCGGGACTGTTTTCTGTCCGCCGCCGGTCACATCGCGGCCATCTGCCTCGTCATACCGTCGAACCCGTCAAGACATGAAGGAGGATCGACGGATGACCGAGAGACTGGATGCCTTTGCCGTCGCGCCGGAGGCGATCAGGCCGGTGGTGGCGCTGGAGACCTATCTGCAGGGCTGCGGCCTGGAACCGGCCCTGCTGCACCTGGTGAAGCTGAGGGCCTCGCAGGTCAACGGCTGCGCCTACTGCATCCACATGCATGCCCGCGAGGCCCGGGCCGGCGGCGAGAGCGCGGAACGGCTGGACCTGCTGCCGGCCTGGCGGGAAGCGTCGCTCTACACGGCGCGGGAACGCGCCGCCCTGGCCTGGACCGAGGCGCTGACCCGGCTCGCCGATACCGGGGCGCCGGATGCCGACTACGAGGCGGCCCGGTCGGCTTTCGACGCGGCGGAGCTGGTGAAGCTCACCGTTCTGATCGGCACGATCAACGTCTGGAACCGGCTGGCGGTCGGCTTTCGGAAGGCGCATCCGGTGGATGCCGCGCGATCGGCGGCATGAGGAAGAATGGGCGCTGAGCCGGGCCCGGTCCGGAAATGGCTGGCGCCGGCCCTTCCTGCGAAGGACCGGC
>MDTD01090864.1_pt1 | contig 90451 bp, 78 predicted proteins | sample 811221 | NCBI WGS metagenome assembly MDTD01 (sample SAMN05326646, study PRJNA326480) | marine metagenome | isolation source: seawater | place: Pacific Ocean: South West | collected 2011
CGCGCCTCGTCGAGATCCGGCAGGTAGCCTTCCGCCACGAAGCCGCCGTCGCGCGCGAGAAGCGGCAGGGCCTCGTCAAGCGCCGAGGCGAGCCTGTCGTGCAAGGCCGCCGGCGACGCCGCGATCGCCCGGAGCGCACGGGCAAGCTCGGGCCCCTCCCCGTCCGGGGTCTCGAACAGGCCGGCGATGTCGCGTGCCGCCGAAAGCCCCTCGGCGAGGGCGGCCAGATCGCGCGGACCGCCGCGGGCCATGACGAGGCGCGACAGCGCGCGGGCCATGTCGGGCAGCGCCTTCAGACGGTCCCGCAGCCGCTCGCGCAGATAGGTGTCGCCATGAAGCCGCTCGACCGCATCGGCGCGCTCCCGGATTTCGTCCACGTCGGTGAGCGGACTTGCCAGCCGGCTGGCGAGAAGACGCGACCCCGCGCCCGACACGGTGCGGTCGATGACGGAGAGAAGCGACCCGGAGCGTTCGCCCGACAGGGTGCGCATGAGTTCCAGGTTGGCCCGGGTCGCCGGGTCGATGAGCATCCGCGCGCCCTCGCCCTCGGGGCGCGGCGGGTCGAGCGGCGGGCGGTCGCCATACTGGGTGCGTTCCACATAGGCGAGCGCGCCGGCCGCGGCCGTCAGTTCCGCGCGCGAGAAGCTGCCGAAGGCGTCCGCCGTCTGCACGCCGAAATAGCGCGCCAGCCGGTCCGCCGCCGTGGCGCCGTCGAAAAGGCTGCGCGGCACGGGCGACAGCGACGCGCCGGTGTCCTCCAGCAGCGCGCGAAGGGCCGGTTCCTCGAGCAGCCGGTCCGCGATGACGATCTCGCGCGGGTCGATGCGGGCGATGTCGGCGGCCAGGCGCGCGCTTTCGCTGGACGAGACGCGAAAGGCGCCGGTGGAAATGTCCACGAAGGCGAGCGCGAAGGTCTCCTCGCCCTCCAGCGATCCGCCGCGTGCCCTGTGCAGCGCCAGCAGGTAGTTGTTGCGCGCCGCCTCCAGCAGTCGCTCCTCCGTGAGCGTGCCGGGCGTGACGAGGCGCACGACCTCGCGGCGCACGACCGACTTGGAGCCGCGCTTCTTCGCCTCCGCCGGGTCTTCCGTCTGCTCGCACACGGCGACCCGGAACCCCAGCGCGATGAGCTTCTGCAGGTAGTCGTCGGCGGCGTGGACCGGCACGCCGCACATGGGGATGTCCTCGCCCAGGTGCTTGCCGCGCTTGGTCAGCGTGATGCCCAGCGCCCGCGAGGCGTCTTCCGCGTCCTGGAAGAACAGCTCGTAGAAATCGCCCATGCGGTAGAACAGCAGGCAATCGGGATTGGCCGTCTTGATCTCGATGTATTGCGCCATCATCGGCGTCATGCCGGAGGTGTCCGGCACGGAAGGCGCCGCGCCGGAGGGCGTGCGTTCCGCGTTGGCGGGTGCGGCTGCGGGCGCCGTCTCCGGGGTTTCGAGTGTCTCGGCCATGGGGGCTGACCCTAGATCAAATTGGCGTTGCGCGAAATCGGGGGAGGCGGCGGGAGCCGCCCGCCGGGCCCTTCTATCAAACTTGTGCCCGTCTTTCCGGTGCCCGCGGCCCGGAACCCGGCTTGAGACCTGAATTTTCCGGGGATAAGGTCTCCCTCCGCCGGCGGTCGGCGGCAAGACCACACGGGAAGGGAGCGACATGCCGGTGACGGACAAATCGGGCAAGAGCAGCGTCAGTTTCACGGAGCAGGAGGCGCTGCAGTTCCATCAGCAGGGACGGCCCGGCAAGCTGGAGATCTCCCCCACCAAGCCCATGGCGACCCAGCGCGACCTGTCGCTGGCGTATTCGCCGGGCGTCGCCGTTCCCGTGCGCGCCATCGCCGAGGACCCGACCCTTGCCTTCGACTACACCACGCGCGGCAATCTGGTCGGCGTGATCTCCAACGGCACCGCGATCCTGGGGCTCGGCAATCTCGGCGCGCTCGCCTCCAAGCCGGTGATGGAAGGCAAGGCCGTCCTGTTCAAGCGTTTCGCCGACGTGGATTCCATCGACCTCGAGGTCGACACCGAGGACGTCGACGCCTTCGTCAACTCCGTGCGTTACCTCGGCCCGTCGTTCGGTGGCATCAACCTCGAGGACATCAAGGCGCCGGACTGCTTCATCATCGAGCAGCGCCTGCGCGAGCTGATGGACATTCCCGTCTTCCACGACGACCAGCATGGCACGGCGATCATCGCGGTGGCGGGCCTGATCAACGCGCTGCACCTGACCGGGCGCGACATCAAGGACACCCGCATCGTGTGCAACGGCGCCGGCGCCGCCGGCATCGCCTGCATCGAGCTTGCCAAGGCGCTGGGCGTTCCCCACGACAATGTCATCCTGTGCGACACCAAGGGCGTGATCTACAAGGGCCGTGCCGAGGGCATGAACCAGTGGAAGTCCGCCCACGCGGTGGAGACGGACGCCCGCAGCCTCTATGACGCGCTCAAGGGAGCCGACGTCTTCCTCGGCGTGTCGGTCAAGGGCGCGCTCACCGAGGACATGCTGAAGGTGATGGCGCCGAACCCGGTCATCTTCGCCATGGCCAACCCGGATCCGGAGATCACGCCGGAGGAGGCCCACGGCATCCGCGACGACGCCATCGTCGCCACGGGCCGCTCCGACTATCCCAACCAGGTCAACAACGTCCTCGGCTTCCCCTACATCTTCCGTGGCGCGCTCGACGTGCAGGCGACCGAGATCAACGACGCGATGAAGATCGCCTGCGCCCGCGCGCTGGCCGAGCTTGCCCGCGAGGAAGTGCCGGACGAGGTCGCCGCCGCCTATCGCGGATCGCGCCCGAAGTTCGGTCCCGAGTACATCATCCCGGTGCCCTTCGATCCGCGCCTGATCTCCACCATTCCGCCGGCGGTGGCCCAGGCGGCGATGGAAACCGGCGTCGCACGCCGGCCCATCGTCGACATGGACCGATACCGCGAGCAGCTGTCCGCCCGCCGCGATCCGGTGGCCGGCACGTTGCAGCGCATCTTCTCCAAGGTGCGCCAGCAGCCCAAGCGCGTGGTCTTCGCGGAAGGCGAGGAGGAGCCGGTGATCCGCGCGGCGGCGAGCTTCGTCAACCAGGGGCTGGGCGAGGCGATCCTGATCGGCCGCGAGGACGAGGTGCGCGAGGTCGCCCATGCCGCCGGCATCGACTTGGAGCGTGGCGGGATCCGCATTCTCAACGCGCGCCTCTCCACCCGCAACGCGGATTATGCCGACTTCCTGTACTCCCGCCTGCAGCGGCGCGGCTATCTCTTCCGCGACTGCCAGCGGCTGGTGAACAACGACCGCAACTACTGGGGCGCGATCATGGTGGCGCGCGGCGATGCCGACGCCATGGTGACCGGCCTGACGCGCAATTATTCTGTCGCCCTCGACACGGTGCGCAATGTGGTCGACACCAAGCCCGGCCACCGGGTCATCGGCGTGTCGCTGGCGCTTTGCCGCGGACGCACCGTGCTCGTCGCCGACACGGCGGTGATCGACATGCCGACCTCGGAGGAGCTTGCCGACATCGCCGAGGAGGCGGCCCATGTGGCGCGGCGGCTTGGCTACGAGCCGCGCGTCGCCATGCTCGCCTATTCCACCTTCGGCCACCCCAGGAGCGAGCGTTCGGAGAAGGTCATCGAGGCGGTGAAGATCCTCGACCGGCGCCGCGTCGACTTCGAGTACGACGGCGAGATGGGCGCGGACGTGGCGCTGAACATGGACAAGATGGCGGCCTATCCGTTCTGCCGCCTGACGGGACCGGCCAACGTGCTGGTCATGCCGGCGTTCCACTCGGCCTCCATCTCCACCAAGATGCTGCAGGAACTGGGCGGCTCGACGGTGATCGGTCCCCTGCTCGTCGGCCTCGACAAGGCGGTGCAGATCCTGCCCATCGGCGCCAAGGACAGCGACATCGTCAACATGGCGGCGATCGCCGCCTACAACGTGACGTGAGGCGGGGTGGATGAGCGGTCTGGTCAAGATCTGCGGCCTGTCGGAACCGGAAACGCTGGTGGCCGCGCTCGACGCCGGCGCCGACATGATCGGGCTCGTCTTCTTCGAAAAGAGCCCGCGTCATGTGGATCTGGAGCGGGCCGCCGATCTTGCCGCGCGCATCCGCGCCTTTGGCCCGCCGCGCCCGGAGATCGTCGCGCTGACCGTCAACGCGGACGACGCGACGGTTTCCGCCATCATGGAGCGGGTGCGGCCCGACTGGCTCCAGCTTCACGGGAGCGAGAGCCCGGAGCGCTGCGCCGAACTGAAGGCGCGCTTCGGAGTGAAGGTGATGAAGGCGCTGGGCATCTCGGAGCCGGACGACATTGCCCGGGCGACGCCCTATGCGGCCGTGGTCGACCGGCTTCTCTTCGACGCCAGGCCGCCGAAAGGGTCCGACATTCCCGGCGGCAACGGGGTAAGCTTCGACTGGCGGCTGCTCGCGGGCCTTGACCTCGGGGTTCCGCTCATGCTTTCGGGTGGTCTCGACGCGGCGTCCGTCGGGCTTGCGCTGCAAACGAGCGGCCTGCGCGATGTCGACGTCTCCTCCGGAGTCGAGCGTGCGCGGGGCGTCAAGGACGCGGGTCGGATCCGGGAGTTCGTGGCGGCCGCGCGGGCCGCGCAGGACATGGAACATCAGGCGGCAGGGACCGCCCAGAAGGGACGGACAGGATGACGATCGGCAGCACGGCGAAGGCGAACAGCTACCGCACCGGCCCGGACGAGCGCGGTCATTTCGGCATTTTCGGCGGCCGCTACGTTGCCGAGACGCTGATGCCGCTGATCCTGGACCTGGAAAAGGCCTATGAGGACGCCAAGGCGGACCCGGCCTTCCAGGGGGAGATCGACCAGCTCAACGCCCATTACACCGGCCGGCCCTCGCCGCTCTATTTCGCCGAAAGGCTGACCCAGGAGCTCGGCGGCGCCAAGGTCTACTTCAAGCGCGACGAGCTGAACCACACGGGCAGCCACAAGATCAACAACTGCCTCGGCCAGATCCTCCTGGCCATGCGCATGGGCAAGACGCGGATCATTGCCGAGACCGGCGCCGGCCAGCACGGAGTCGCCACGGCGACCGTCTGCGCGCGGTTCGGCCTGCCCTGCGTGGTCTACATGGGCGCGACCGACGTGGAGCGCCAGGCGCCCAACGTCTTCCGCATGAAGCTGCTGGGCGCCGAGGTGGTGCCGGTGACGGCGGGCGCCGGTACGCTCAAGGACGCCATGAACGAGGCGCTGCGCGACTGGGTGACCAATGTCGCCGACACCTATTACCTCATCGGCACGGCGGCGGGCCCGCATCCCTATCCGGAGATGGTGCGCGACTTCCAGTCGGTGATCGGAACGGAAACGCGCGAGCAGATCATGGCGGCGGAGGGACGGCTTCCCGACGCCATCGTCGCTGCCGTCGGCGGCGGGTCCAACGCCATCGGCCTGTTCCATCCCTTCCTGGACGACACGGGGGTGGAGATCTGGGGCGTCGAGGCGGGTGGCCACGGCCTGGAGGGCAACGAGCATTGCGCCTCGCTCAACGCCGGCAAGCCGGGCGTGCTGCATGGCAACCGCACCTATCTGCTGCAGGACGACGACGGCCAGATCCTCGAGGGACACTCGATTTCCGCCGGCCTCGACTATCCAGGCATCGGCCCGGAGCACTCCTGGCTGAAGGAGACGGGACGCGTCAACTACGTGCCCATCGCCGACAACGAAGCGCTTGAGGCATTCAAGCTGCTGACCCGTCTGGAGGGCATCATTCCCGCGCTGGAGCCGGCGCACGCGCTGGCCCAGGTGGTGAAGCTGGCCCCGAAGATGGACAAGGAGCAGATCATCGTCATGAACCTGTGCGGGCGTGGCGACAAGGACGTCTTCACGGTGGGCAAGCTGCTCGGCTTCGAGCTCTGAGCGGCCCCGTCCTCTCCTGAAACCGCAAGGGGCGGCTAGGATATCGCACCGCCCCTTGCGCCTCCGTCTGGAGGTGGACGTCCGCAGGCGCCGGGCCGAAGTGGCTTTCCCCCGGCCCGTTCGGAGTGCCGGTGTCGTTCGGCCCGCGTGGACGAAAAACCGTTGCCTCGCATGGGCGGATCGGCTATCCGTTCGCCAGATGCCGCGCCATGGCGCGCCGATCAGGGCCTTACGGCCCCGAAGCACCCGTAGCTCAGCTGGATAGAGCGCTGCCCTCCGAAGGCAGAGGTCACAGGTTCGAATCCTGTCGGGTGCGCCACTGCTTTTCCCGCCGTATCTCCGTTGTCCCGAAGCCACTGTCCCTGGTCGTGGGCTTTGGGCTGCGCATACAAGATCGGCGGCAGGGCTGCCCCCGCCGCCGGTCGTTTTGCGTGTCGTTGCGCTTGCGTGCGAGGCGGCCGCTTCAGGCCTTTGCCGCCTCGATCTTGTCCTGTGTCTTCGTGTCGAAGTCCGAGGCGTCGTGGCGCTCGTGAAGCTGCGTCGCGGGGTCGCCGCTCGTGCGGTTCACCATGCGACCACGCTGCACCGCCGGGCGGGCCAGGATCTCGTCGGCCCAGCGCAGCACGTTGGTGTAGTCCGACACCTGCAGGAACTCCGCCGCCTCGTAGAGCCAGCCCTTCACGAGGCCGCCGTACCACGGCCAGATCGCCATGTCGGCGATGGTGTAGTCGTCGCCGGCGACAAAGCGCGTCTCGGCCAGCCGCTTGTCGAGGACGTCGAGCTGGCGCTTGGTCTCCATGGCGTAGCGGTTGATGGGATATTCGAGCTTCACCGGCGCATAGGCGTAGAAATGGCCGAAGCCGCCGCCCACGAAGGGGGCCGAGCCCATCTGCCAGAACAGCCAGGACAGCATTTCCGCCCGCTTCGCCGGGTCCTGGGGAATGAAGGCGCCGAACTTTTCCGCCAGGTGCATGAGGATCGCGCCGGATTCGAACACGCGCACCGGCTCCGCGCCGCTGCGGTCGACGAGCGCCGGGATCTTGGAGTTGGGATTGGCCTCCACGAAGCCGGAGCCGAACTGGTCGCCGTCGCCGATGCGGATCAGCCAGGCGTCATATTCGGCGCCCGTGTGACCGGCCGCCAGGAGCTCCTCGAGAAGGATGGTCACCTTCTGGCCGTTCGGCGTCCCCAGCGAATACAGCTGCATGGGGTGCTTGCCGACGGGCAGCTCCTTGTCGTGGGTCGCGCCGGACACCGGACGGTTGATGCTGGCGAAGGCGCCGCCGCTCGGTGCTTCCCACGTCCAGATGCGGGGCGGGACATAGGTATTGTCGTTGCTCATGAAGTTGTCTCCGGAAATTCGGAACAAGGATATGTGGGGCGAATGTGGAGCAATGGGCGCAGGTTGCAACCACACGGCAGGGCACGAAACGGTGAACGCGCGGCGCGTTGCGGTTCACGTCGTCCCGGCGGCCTTTCTCAGCAGGGCGTCGAGAGCCGCGCGGTCGGCGGCGTCGAGCGGGGCGACGAGGCGCGCCTGTGTCGCCACGTGGTCCGTGACGCAGGCGTCGATGCGTGAGAACCCCTCGGGCGTCAGCGACACGAGAAAGCCCCGTCCGTCCTGAGGGTTGGGCTTGCGTTCGACGAGGCCCGCCGCCACGAGGCGATCAATGCGGTTGGTGATCGTGCCCGAGGTGACCATCGTCGCCTCTATCAGCGCGCCGGGCGACAGTGCGTGCGGAGGTCCGGCCCGCCGCAGCGTGGCCAGAAGGTCGAAGCTTGCGGCATTGAGGCCGTGACGGGCGAAGGTCGCCTCCATCTCACGGCTCCAGGCGCGCGCAAGGCGACCGAGACGGCCGATGAGCGCCATGGGCGCCACATCCAGGTCGGGGCGCTCCCGGTTCCACTGCTCGATGATGCGCTCGACATGATCCATGCCCCCATATCGCCGCCGCTGCGTCTTGACGTCAAGACACAATGCCGGCGCCGCCCGCCCGGGACGTGTCAGCGAGCGGTCAGATCCGGCGCTGGTTGACGCGTGCCGACAGCTCCGCGTGGCTTTCCTTGCGTTCCGAATAACGGTCCACGAGCGCCTCGCGGAGGTCGCGGGTCAGCCATGTGAAGCGGACGAGCTCCTCCATCACGTCGACCATGCGGTCGAAGAAGGGCGAGGCGATCATGCGGCCCGCCTCGTCGAACTCGTTGAACGCCTTGGGCACGGACGACTGATTGGGGATGGTGAGCAGGCGCATCCAGCGCCCCAGGATGCGCAACTGGTTGACGGTGTTGAAACTCTGGCTGCCGCCACAGACCTGCATCACCGCGAGCGTCTTGCCCTGGGTCGGGCGCACGCCGCCAAGCGACAGGGGGATCCAGTCGATCTGGGCCTTCATCACCGCCGACATGGCGCCGTGGCGCTCCGGCGAGCACCAGACCATGCCCTCGCACCAGGTGACGAGCTCGCGCAGTTCCGCCACCTTCGGGTGGGAGGCGTCGTCGCCGTCGGGAAGCGGCAGGCCGGCCGGATCGAAGAACCGCGTCTCGGCGCCGAAACGGGCGAGCACGCGTGCCGCCTCCTGTGCCAGAAGACGCGAATAGCTGCGTTCGCGCAGCGATCCGGTCAGGAGCAGCAGGCGCGGGGGATGGGTGCTTCGGCTGGCGGGAAACAGGCGCGTCGCGTCGAGGGGCGCGAAGGCCGTCTTGTCGAGCTGGGGCAGGTCATCCGACACGGTTGCCCTCCGCGTCCAGGACCAGCGTTCCGTCCTCCTTGGAAAGCGGACCGGGGGGCATCCTGTCGAGCAGGTCGAGCACGGTTTCCGAGGGGCGGCACAGGCGCACGCCGCGCGGGCTGCACACGATGGGCCGGTTGACGAGAACCGGATGCGCCAGCATGGCGTCGAGGATTGTGTCCTCCGCCACCCCCTCCCCGAGCAGGCCGAGATCGGCGGCCGGCGACTTGGTCTCGCGCAGAGCGGTGCGCGGCGTCAGGCCGGCCGCGGCGAAGAGCGCCAGAAGCTGGGGACGCGTCCAGCCGGTGTCCAGATAGGGAATGACGACGGGCTCCTCGCCGGCCGCGCGGATGATCTCCAGCACGTTGCGCGAGGTGCCGCAGTCGGGATTGTGGTGGATCACGATGGTCATGGGGGCCTCGATGGAAAAACGGCCGGGCTCAGCCGGCGTTGCGGGCGGAAACGGCGGGATTGCGCTCGTACCAGCCGCGCGAGCGGTTCACCACGGCGACGAGGGCGAGCATCACCGGAACCTCGATGAGCACGCCGACGACGGTGGCGAGCGCCGCGCCCGAGTTGATGCCGAACAGGCTGATGGCGGTCGCCACGGCGAGTTCGAAGAAGTTGCTGGCGCCGATAAGGGCGGAGGGACCCGCGATGCAGTGCTCCTCGCCGATCGTCCGGTTGAGGACATAGGCGAAGGCGAAGATGAAGACCGTCTGCAGGAAGATCGGCACCGCGATCAGGCCGATCACCGAGGGCTGCGCGAGGATCTGTCCGCCCTGGAAGGCGAAGAGCAGCACGACGGTGAGCAGCAGGGCGGTGATGGAGAACGGTTGCACCGCATGGGTGAAATCGGCAAGGCGCGACCCGTCGCCACCGCCCAGCGCCGAGCGCAGCACCTGCGCCACGATCACCGGAACGACGATGAACAGCGCCACGGAGATCAGCAGCGTTTCCCAGGGCACGACGATGGAGGAAACGCCGAGAAGCAGCGCCACGATGGGCGCGAAGGCGATGACCATGATCGCGTCGTTGAGGGCCACCTGGCTGAGCGTGAAGGCGGGGTCGCCGCGCGTCAGGTTGCTCCAGACGAAGACCATGGCCGTGCAGGGCGCGGCGCCGAGCAGGATCAGGCCGGCGATGTAGCTCTCGATCTGGGCCTCCGGCAGCAGCGGGCGAAACAGCCAGCCGAGCGTCAGCCAGCCGAAGATGACCATGGAGAACGGCTTGATCGCCCAGTTGGCGAGCAGGGTGACACCGATGCCGCGCCAGTGACGGCCCACCTGGAGCATTGCGGCGAAATCGATCTTCATGAGCATGGGAACGATCATGAGCCAGATCAGGACGGCCACGGGGATGTTGACGCTGGCGACCTCCATGCCGGAGAGCGCGGCGAAGGCGCCGGGAAAGGCCTTGCCGAGCAGGATGCCGACGATGATGCAGCCGGTGACCCAGGCGGTCAGCCACTTCTCGAAGAAGCTTATTCCGGGCGCGGGGGATTGGGTCGTGTCGCTCATGACTGTCGCGGGCTCTTGTTCGGGAGGAGACGGGGAGGACGGCCTTACGCCTTGCCGATCTCGTCGAGCCGGCGCGAAAGCGACAGGCTGTCGAGGGAGGCGATGGGCAGGTTCACGAAGATGGAAATGCGGGTGGACAGCATCCGGTAGGCGTCGGCGAAGGCGAAACGGCGCTCGGCGTCATTGCCGGTGGCGGCGGCCGGATCCGGAACGCCCCAGTGGGCGGTCATGGGCTGGCCGGGCCACACGGGGCACGATTCCGAGGCCGCCTGGTCGCAGACCGTGAAGACGAAATCCATCCGGGGGGCGTCGGCTGTCGCGAATTCCTCCCAGCTCTTGGACCGGGCAAAGGCCGTGTCATGTCCCTCCCGGGCAAGGAGGTCGATGGCGAAGGGGTGCACCTCGCCCTTCGGCTGCGAGCCGGCGGAAAACGCGCGGAACCGTCCTCCTCCCTCCTGCGTCAGGATGGCCTCGGCCATGATCGAGCGGGCGGAGTTGCCCGTGCACAGGAAGAGAACGTTGTGGACCTGGGACATTTCGGCCTCCGATCGCGGCGGGCGGATCGCCGGTGGCGCTCCATTTAATCTATATATCGAGAATATTGGATATATAGCGGTGGCGCAAGAGCCGATTGGGACAATGGCGCCGGCGAGCGAAGTCCATATGTCTTGACGTCAAGATTTATCTCATTATCTTGAGGTCAAGATAAAATGCGCGGGCCTCTCCTCGGGGCGCCGCGCCAGTGGAGACGTGTCGATGAACCGGACCAAAGACATTGCCCTGACGGCGCTCGCGCCGGCGATCTGGGGCAGTTCCTACTATGTGGCGACGACCTTCCTGCCGGACTGGCACCCGTTGCTCGTCGCCTTCCTGCGCGCGCTGCCCGCAGGCCTGCTGCTGCTGCTTCTCGTTCGCCAGATGCCTCGGGGGATCTGGTGGTCCAGGGTGTTCCTGCTGGGCGCGCTCAACTTCTCGGTCTTCTGGGCGTTTCTGTTCATCGCCGCCTACCGGTTGCCCGGTGGCGTGGCGGCAACGGTCGGCGCCATTCAGCCGCTTCTCGTGCTGATGCTCTCGCGGCCTCTTCTGGGCACGCGCGTCGCGCCACTCGCCTTCCTGGCCGCACTTGCGGGGATTGGCGGCGTCGCGATGCTCATCCTGACGCCCGGCGCGTCGCTCGACCCGCTCGGCCTTGCCGCGGGTCTTGGCGGTGCGGCCTCCATGGCGCTGGGCACCGTGCTTTCGCGCCGCTGGCAGCCGCCGGCGGGGCCGCTGACCTTCACCGCCTGGCAGCTTGTTGCCGGCGGCGTGCTGCTTCTGCCCGCCGCGTTGGCGTTCGCCCCGCTTCCCGAGGCGGTGACCGCCGCGAACCTTGCGGGTCTTGCCTATCTCGGACTCATCGGGGCGGCCTTCACCTATCTGGTGTGGTTTCGCGGCCTCGCCCGGCTTGAACCGGCCATCGTTTCGCCGCTCGGCTTTCTCAGCCCCGTGACGGCGGTCGCGCTCGGGCTGCTGCTGGCGGGCGAGACCCTGACGGGCCTGCAGGTGGCAGGTATCGCGGTGATCTTCGCGAGCATCATTGCCGGGCAGCGCGCGCAGGCTCGTCGCGCGGGTGTTCCCGTCGCCGCGCCCTCGTCCGTGCCCTCTTCCGCGTCTGCGACCGTTCGCGCGGGGTGAGGCGCGTTTGACACGAAAACGCCTGCCCCTTCGAAAAGGGGCGGGCGTCCTGTCGTTCTCCGGTAGGGACCCCTCAGGCCTCGTGCGGAATGCGAACCGGGGCGTCGGTGTCAACGGTCTCGCCATTGACCACGAGCGAGCGGGTCTCACCGGCGGGCAGAACGATGCGGGCCGTGTCGAACGCCGGCCGGTAACCGCCCTTGCGCGTGAGCGCCAGTCGCACGACATCCGCGTCGCCGGAAAGCACTGCCCGCGTCAGGGCATGGTTGCCCGCGAGCGCGTCGGCGGCGAAACCGTCATCCGCATATTCGAGACTTTCGTGGGCATGGCCCTGGTCCAGCGCCGCCGGAACCGGGAAGACGAGCCACGTACGCGTCCCGTCCCGTGCGGCATCGGCGCGCGAAAGACCCTCGGCGAGCGGGATCGCCGAACCGGCCCGCACGAAGAGCGGCATGGAGGCGAGATCCACGTCCAGGGTGAGCTCGCTCCCGCCGGGATGGTGGATGCCGGTATGAAAGTCCCACCAGCCCGTGCCGTTGTCGGGCAGGTGGAGTGAGCGGGTGCGGGCACCCTCGTCCACGACGCTCGCGACCAGAAGATCGCGGCCGATGAGAAACTCGTCGCACTCAACATGGGTCGCCGGGTCGTGGTCATGGTCGAGAAAGGTCGGCCGGAGCATGGGCTCGGCCTCGACCACCGCCTTGTAGAGCACGGTGTAGAGATAGGGCAGCAGCCGGTAGCGCAGGCGGATGGCCGCGCGCACCAGCGGCGTGACCTCCGGGTACATCCAGGGCTCGTTGACCGTGTGGTCGTCGTTCCACGAGTGGATCGTGAAGCGCGGGTGGAAGATGCCGTTCTGTACCCAGCGCACGAACAGCTCCGGACCGGGTTTGGGGCCTGCGAACCCACCGACATCGTGGCCGATGTTGTAGAGGCCGGACAGCGACATGCCGAGGCCCATGCGGATGTTGTAACGCAAGCTGTCCCAACTGGTGCGGTTGTCGCCCGACCAGGTCTGCGCGTAGCGCTGCAGGCCCGGCGCGCCGGAGCGCGAAATCAGATAGGGACGCCGGTCCGGGGCATGGGCAAGCTGCGCGTCGCGGCTCGCGCGCGTCATCAGCACCGGCATGAGGGGGCGGATGAGCCCGATCTCGATGTCCCGGCCGAACCCGTTGCAGCGCGCCGAGGCGTCCCAGACCTCGTACTCGTTGTTGTCGTTCCAGGTCGAGCCGATGCCGTTCGCGAGCAGCTTGGAGGTGACGTTCTCCTTCCACCAGTCGACGGTCGCCGGGTTGGTGAAATCGAGGTGCGAGCCCTCGTCGTCCCAGAAGGAGGAGCGTTCGGGAACGTCGCTCTCGCTGTCGAGAACGAAGAGACCGGCCGCCTGCGCTTCGCCGTAGCGGGGATGATCCTGCAGCAGGCACGGCTTGATGTTGGCCGCCAGATGCAGGCCGGCCTCTGCGAAGACCGCCGACATGGCCTTGGGGTCCGGCACCTTGTCGTGGTTCCAGTTGAACACGTAGCGCTTGGGGCCGATGGACGTGTAGCCGGACGAGAGCTGGAAGCTGTCGCAGGGAATGTCGTGCTCGGCGACGAGGCGCACGAACCCCTCGAGCCGGGCCTGTGCGTCCGGCGCGTCGGTGTAATGCATGGTGGAGCCGGAGTAGCCAAGGCTCCACAGCGGCGGAAACGCCGTGCCGCCGGTCAGCCGCGTGTGCCCCTTTACCAGCCCCAGAAGGTCCGGCGACCAGCTCATGTAGTAGTCGAGGTCGCCGTCCGTCGCGCGGTAGGCGCGATAGGGCTTGTGGTAGTTGTCGAGCTCGTTGCCGAGATCGAACCAGCAGCTTGCCAGATTGTCGTAGAACAGGCCGTAGGCACCGGCATCCGGGGTCACCGTGAAGGTGACGGGCACATGCTTGTAGAGCGGGTCCGTGGAGCGGGCGTCATAGCCCATGGCGTCGAGATTGCGCATCTCGTAGCGCCGGCCCGAGCGTTCCAGGTCACCCGATTTCTCGCCCAGTCCGTAGACCCGCTCGCCCGGATGGCGCAGCAGGAAATGGCCGTGGGCGTTGTCCTTCACGCCCAGCATGACCGCGCCGGTGGGCCGCTCGCTGGCGAAGGTGGCGAAGCTGCCGTCCGCCTGGCGCGCCGACCATGTGAAGGTGAGCGGCTGCGTGATCGTCAGGCGCAGCGTGGCCGTTTCCAGCGTCAGGCTGCCGTCCTCGCCCTCGACGAGGGTGAAGGCGGGGCGGGAAAAGCCGGAGAGGTCCGTGCGCGGGCGCCCCTCGAAGGGAACGTCGTCCCCGCCCCGGTCGAGGGCGGGCGCGACCGACCAGGTGCGGTCCAGCCGCAGCTCGCCGTTTCGCGCCAGCAGAACCCGCCACAGCGCGTCTTCCAGCACCAGCACCTGCATCCGGTGCCGGCCGTCCACGAGAAGCTCGATGCCGGCGTCGAGCCGGGCCGTGAGCGTGAAGGATTTGAGCGTTTTCATAGAACCTGTCCGGATTGCGGTGTGCGGCCCGGCTCAGTAGCCGAGCAGGAGGCGCGGCAGCGTGAGCGAGATTTCCGGCACATAGGTGACCAGAAGCAGCAGCGCCGCGAGCACCGCATAGAAGGGCATGAGAGGCTTGAGCACCTGGCCGATGGAGACCTTCGCCACCGAACAGCCGACGAAGAGCGCCGAGCCCACCGGCGGGGTGCAGATGCCGATGCACAGGTTGAAGGTCATCACGACGCCGAAATGCACCGGATCCATGCCGAGATCCTTCACCACGGGAAGGAAGATCGGCGTGAAGATCAGCAATGCGGGGGTCATGTCCATGAAGGTGCCGACGACAAGCAGCGCGATGTTGATGACCAGCAGCAGGACGAGCGGATTCTCGGAGATGGCCAGCAGCGCGTCGGAGACGGTGTAGGGGATGTCGGCGAAGGCCATCACCTTGGACATGGCGATGGAACAGCCGATCATCAGCAGCACGATCGAGGTGGTGACGGCGGATTCAAGGATGATGCCGGGGAGGTCGCGCACGCCGATCTCGCGATAGACGACGAGTGCCAGGAACAGCGTGTAGACCACGGCGGCGGCGGACGCCTCGGTCGCGGTGAAGATGCCGCCGATGATGCCGCCCATGACGATGACGATCAGCCCGAGCGGCAGGATGGCATCCGCCGTGCGCTGGGCCACCTCGCGCATGGAGGGGCGCGGGGCGACGGGGTAGCCGCGCTTCTTGGCGATGATGCCGGCGACCGTCATCAGCCCGAGACCCATCAGGATGCCCGGCACGTAACCGGCCACGAACAGGGCGGCGATCGAGGTGCCGTTGGTGATGAGCGAATAGACGATGAAGGTGGTCGACGGCGGAATGAGAAGGCCGGTGGGGCAGGAGGCGATGTTGACGGCGGCAGAATAGGCCGGGTCGTAGCCTTCCTTTTTCTGCAGCGGCGACATGACGCCGCCCACAGCCGCCGCCGAGGCGACGGCCGATCCGGAAATCGAGCCGAACATCATGTTCGCCAGCACGTTGCAGTGGGCGAGCGCGCCGGGCAGGCGACCGCCGAGCACCTTGGCGAACTCGATGAGCCGCAGCGCGATGCCGCCCCGGTTCATGATGTTGCCGGCAAGGATGAAGAAGGGGATGGCCAGCAGCGTGAAGCTGTCGAGGCCGGAGGCCATCTGCTGTGCGGTGATGTAGACCGACTGGTCGAACGTCATGAACAGCAGGAAGGTGCAAACGGTCGCGATGCCGATGGCGAAGGCGATCGGCACGCCGATCACCATGAGGAAGGCGAAGACGCCGAAAAGGGTCAGGGCGCTCTGCAATTCATCCATGTCGGGGTCCTCAGTCGCGCGAAGCGTCGGTCGCTATTCCGCCGGCGGGCTCCTCGTCGGGGCCCTGGTGGAACGTTTCGCCGCGCGCCAGCGCGACCAGGAAATACAGGCAATAGAAGACGATCATGGCGCCGGCAAAGGGGATCGCGCCGTAGACCCAGCCCATGGGCAGCCGCAGCGCCGGCGACAACTGCCCGGTGGAGAGCGTGCGCGTCATCAGGTCGGCGCCGCCGTAGATCATGACGACCAGCGCGAAGCCCATGATGAGCAGCATGACGAGCATGTCGAGGTAGCGCGCGCGCTCGGGACCGAGCATCAGCGGCAGGGCGTCGATGGCCAGGTGCCGGCGCTGCCCGAGCGTGTAGGCGGCACCGACGAGGCCGGTCCACATGAACAGGAACCGGGCCAGTTCGTCGGTCACGGTGCTGGGCGTGCCAAGCACGTAGCGCGACACCACCTGCCAGACCACACAGGCCACGAGCACCGCGAAGACGAGCGAGATAAGCCAGCCGAGCGTCCTGTCGACGCGGGCCTTCAGTCCCACCATGGCGGGGCCTCCATCTGGTGCGGGTCCGCCGGCGGGATCGGCCGGGGCCACGCATTTCCTCCCCATCCGGCAGGTCTCGCGACCGCCGGGTTCTCATGTCTTGTTGGCTTCACATTGCCCATTCGACAAAATTGGTCAACCAATTTCCAAAACTGGTTGACATGTCGTCCGGCGTGGCCATCCTTTGCGACGGGTCCGGCGGGTCGATCTCCGTCCGGGCGCGTTTTCACTCCGCGCCGCGCGTCGTTCCTGGCCGTGGCGGGATCAAGAAACCGGTCATCTCGGCACGCTGTCCCGGTCCTCCGGCCGCGGGCGGGACCGCCGGGAGCCAGGACCCGGCGTGGGGAGGCCCCTCCGGGAACCAACTGGCCGGACCAATTTCGGGAGGTATTCCACATGCGCATGTCCCGTGGCATTGCTGCGCTTGCCGGCGCGGCTCTCATTGCTGCCCTCGCCTCGACCGCCGAGGCCCGCACGCTCAAGCTGAACCACAACAACCCTGAGGACCATCCGCTTCACAAGTCGCTGGAGTTCATGGCGGATCGCGTCAACGAACTGACCGACGGCGACCTCAAGGTCCGCGTCTACGCCAACGCCCAGCTCGGCAACCAGCGCGAGTCCATGGAGCTGATGCAGAACGGCTCGCTCGACATGGCCCGCTCCAACGCCAGCGAGCTCGAGGCGTTCGAGGAGTCCTACGCGGCGCTCAACCTGCCCTTCATCTTCGCCAACGAGGACCACTACTACAAGGTCCTGTCCGGCGAGATCGGCGACGACATCCTCGCCTCCTCGCGTGACAAGGGCTTCATCGGCGTGGCCTTCTACGTCGAGGGCGCGCGCTCCTTCTATGCCAACAAGGAGATCAACTCGCCGGCCGATCTCGAGGGCATGAAGATCCGCGTCCAGCCGAGCCCGTCGGCGATCCGCATGGTCGAACTGCTCGGCGGCAGCCCGACGCCGATCGCCTGGGGCGAGCTCTACAGCGCGCTTCAGCAGGGCGTGGTCGACGGCGCGGAAAACAACCCGCTCGCCCTCACCTCCGCCCGTCACGGCGAGGTTGCCAAGGTCTATTCCAACGACGAGCACACGATGATCCCGTCGGTGGTGATGATCTCCACCCAGACCTGGGATTCGCTGTCCGAGGAAGAGCGGAAGGCCCTCAAGGAGGCCGCCCGCGAGTCCATGGACTTCCACCGTGACAACTGGAACAAGCAGGTTGCCGAGGGTATCGAGCAGGCCAAGAACGAGCTCGGCGTGAAGTTCATCGAGGTCGACAAGGCGCCGTTCGTCGAGAAGGTCCTGCCGATGCACGAGGAAGCCGCCAAGGCCTCGCCGCGCGTCGCCGACCTGATCGAGCGCATCAAGGCGGCGGCCGAGTAAGGCCGCGCCGAACCCGATCCCCGAAAGGGACAGGGTCCTCCCGGGACCGGACGGCCCGAGGCGCTTGCGCCCGCCGTCCACCCGCATCCGGCCGCGGCGTCACGCCGCGGCCGGTTTCCCGGACACCGCGCCGAGACGCTGAAGGGTCGGCGTCGTCGCGTCGCATCGTGCCGCTTTCCTCGATACAAACACCGGAGACCTTGCCGTGCTCGAACGCTCTCCCCTTGCCGAGAACGCGCTGCAGTGCCTGCATGACGAGGACTACGGGCGGCCCTACGACACCCGCACGCTGAACAGCTCCACCATGATCTTCTCCGGTGGCCGAAGCGGGATCAGCCTCGACGGCGACTGGAACTTCTGCGTCGACCTGCTCGACACCGGACTGCGCCAGAAGTGGTTCGCCATGGAACCCATGGCCGCGGAAGAGCGCGCCGAGCCCTGGGACTACGACCCTTACGAGGGAGAGACCGTCCCGGTGCCCTCCTGCTGGCAGATGCTGAAGGAGAAGTGGTACTTCTTCGAGGGCTCGGCCTGGTACACCCGCCCGCTCGACGTCGGCACGCCGCAGGACGGCAAGCGCCGCTTTCTGCGCGTCGGTGCCGCGCAGTACGATTGCAAGGTCTTCCTGAACGGCGTGTTCCTGGGCAATCACGTCGGCGGGTCCACGCCCTTCTTCTGCGAATTGACCGACCACCTGCGCGAGGGCCGCAACTGGCTCATGCTGATGGTCAACAACGCGCGCACGCTCGATCGCGTGCCCATGCGCAACACGGACTGGTTCAACTATGGCGGCGTCTACCGCGAGGTGGCGCTCTACGAGACGCCGAAGACGGTGATCCGCGACCTCTTCGTTCATCTGGTGCCCGACGGCAGCGACAGCCGCATCCGCGCCGAGGTCGAGGTGGAGGGCGCGACGAGCGCGCGTCTTGAGATCGCCGGCCTCGGCATCGCCTGCGATATTCCCCTCGACGCCGGGGGGCGGGGCGAGGTCACGCTGGAGGCAGCCCCGGAACTGTGGTCGCCGGAAAATCCGAAGCTCTACGACGTGCGGCTTTCCGCGGGCGGGGACAGTGTCAGCGATCGCGTCGGCTTCCGCCGCATCGAGCGGGTCGGCGACGAGATCAGGCTCAACGGCAAGGCGCTGTTCCTGCGCGGCATTTCCGTGCACGAGGATGACGCGGTCCACGGCAAGGTCACCAGCGAGGACGACCTGCGCCGGCGCTTCGCCCACGCCCGCGAGCTCAATTGCAACTACCTGCGGCTTGCGCATTATCCCCACCACGAGCGCGCCGCCGAGATCGCCGACGAGATGGGCTTCCTGTTGTGGGAGGAGATCCCGGTCTACTGGGCGATCGCCTTCGACGATCCCGCCACCTACGAGGACGCCCGCAATCAGCTTTGCGAGCTGGTGAAGCGCGACCGCAACCGCGCCAGCGTCATCATCTGGTCGGTGGGCAACGAGAACCCGGACACGGATGCGCGGCTGGCCTTCATGAAGGGGCTCGCGGACACCGCGAAGGCGCTCGCCCCGCCCCGCCTCACCTCCGCCGCCTGCCTGGTCAACCACGCGCGCAACCGCATCGAGGACCGGCTGGCCGAGCACATCGACGTCATCGGCATCAACGAGTATTACGGCTGGTACGAGGAGAATTTCGAGGACCTCGTCGCCATCGGCGCCAATTCCAACCCCGGCAAGCCGGTGGTGATCTCCGAGACCGGCGCGGACGGCGCCATCGGCGAGGGCGCGCCCAGGCGGGGCCTGTTCAGCGAAGCCTATATGACCGAGGTCTACGAGAAGCAGATCGCCACGCTGCGCCCGCTCGATTACGTCAAGGGCATGTCGCCCTGGATCCTGTATGACTTCCGTGTCGAACGCCGGCAAAATATATTCCAGCGTGGATACAACAAGAAGGGCCTGATCGCGGCCGACAAGGCGACGCGGAAGAAGCCCTTCGACGTGCTTGCCGCCTACTACGCCGAGCGTCGCGAGGACGACGCGGCGCGTGACGCGCAGGCCGCGGATGCAGCGCGGGAGGAAACCGCATGAGCGATACACCGGCCAGGCGCCGCTACGAGGAGGTGGCGGACGCCCTGAGGGACGATCTGGCCTCCGGCGCCTATGGCGTCGGCGACCGGCTGAAGACGGAGCGCCAGATCTCCGAGGAGATGGGCGTCAGCCGCTCGCTGGTGCGCGAGGCGGTCATCATGCTGGAGATCGAGGGGCTCGTGGACGTGCGCAAGGGCTCGGGCATCTATGTCGCCCGCCTGCCCTCCGGCGAGGCCCAGGCCGCGCGCGCGGACATCGGTCCCTTCGAACTGCTGCAGGCGCGGCAGGTGCTGGAAAGCTCGATCGCCGCCTTCGCCGCCACCATGGTGACCAAGGCCGACATCCTGCGCATGCGCGAGGCGCTGGAAATGGAGCGCCGCGCCATCGAGGAGAACACGGGCGACTATTCCGGCGACGAACTGTTCCATCACCTCATCGCCGAGGCGACGCAGAACGGCGTGCTCGTCGACATGATCGACGAACTGTGGCGCAAGCGCGAGCAGAGTCCCATGTGGGCCAGGCTTCACGCGCGCATCTTCGACGGCGGTTACCGCAAGAAGTGGCTCGAAGATCACGGCCGCATCCTCGCAGCCCTGCAGACCCGCGATCCCGCCGGCGCGCGGCAGGCCATGTGGCAGCACCTTGAAAACGTGCGCCGCACCCTGCTCGACCTGTCCGACGTGGATGACCCGCATTTCGACGGCTACCTGTTCGACAGCGGTCCGGTCGTGGCGGCCGGGTCCTGAGCGGCACCTTTCCCGGTCGGTCCCGCTGAGCGGACGGCCTTTTCGACAAGACATGGAACACTGAACGATGTTGCACACCTGGCGCTGGTTCGGACCCGCCGACCCGGTTTCCCTGAGCGACGTGCGCCAGGCTGGCGCGAGCGGCGTGGTCTCCGCCCTGCACGATCTTGCGAACGGCGTCGTGTGGACGCCCGAGCGCATCGCGCTTCGCAAGGCCGAGATCGAGGCCGCCGGCCTCACCTGGTCCGTGGTCGAGAGCATTCCCGTGCACGAGGACATCAAGACCGGTGCTCCGGGTTGGGAGGCCCATGCGGACGCCTGGGCCGAAAGCCTCGCAAATCTCGCCCGCGCCGGCATCACCACCATCTGCTACAACTTCATGCCGGTGCTGGACTGGACGCGCACGGACCTTGCGCACGAGCTTGAAGACGGCGCGCGCTGCCTGCGTTTCGACCAGACGGCACTGGCCGCCTTCGACCTGTTCATCCTGGAGCGCGAGGGGGCGGACGCGGACTATACGGCGGAGCGCCGGGAAGCCGCGAAGCGCTATCATGACGCCCTGTCGGCAGATGCGCGCCAGCGCCTTTGCGACAATGTCATCGCCGGCCTGCCGGGCTCCGAGGAAAGCTATTCGATCGAGGCGTTCCGCGCCCGCCTCGCCGCCTATGACGGGCTGGGCGCCGAAGGGCTGCGCCGCAATCTCGAGGCGTTCCTGAAGCGGGTCGTGCCGGTTGCCGAACGCGAGGGCGCAAGGCTCGCGATCCATCCCGACGATCCGCCCCGCCCGCTCTTCGGCCTGCCGCGCATCGTCTCCACCGCCGCCGACATGGATGCGATCGCGGCCATGGTCGACAGCCCGGCGAACGGCTTCACCTTCTGCACCGGCTCCTATGGCGTGCGCGCCGACAACGATCTCGTTGCCATGTTCCAGGCCCATGCGGAACGGGTCCACTTCCTGCATCTGCGCGCGACGAAGCGCGAGGAGGATCTGGAGAGCTTCCACGAGGCGGCCCATCTCGACGGCGACGTGGACATGGTGGCCATGGTTCGCGCTGTTGTCGCGGAGGAGCGCCGCCGCGCGGTCTCGCTGCCCATGCGGCCCGACCACGGTCACCAGATCCTCGACGATCTCCGCAAGGTCTCCACGCCCGGCTATCCGGCGGTCGGACGGCTGCGCGGGCTTGCCGAGTTGCGCGGGATAGAGCGTGCCGTCACCGCGCTGACCTGATCTTCCGTTCCCCCGCAGCCGTTCCCCCGCTACTCTCCGGGTCGGGTGGACACGCGGCGAGGCGACGACGGGTGCAATGACGCAGGATACGATCCTCTGGGTCTGCGAGGACGCCCGGCTCGTGGGAGCCGAGGCGCTCGATCCCCTGCTCGATGCGGGCGAACGCGCGCGCCGGTCCCGGTTCCGCTTCGAGCATCTTGCGCGTCAGTACACGGTCGCGCACGGCCTGTTGCGACTCGCGCTGACGCGAAAGTGCCCGCACATCGAGCCGGCCGACTGGCGGTTCTCGGCCGGGCCGTACGGCAAGCCGGGCGTTGCTCCGGGGCTCCCCCCGCTGGCCTTTTCTCTCGCCCACACCCGCGGTCTTGTCGCGATCGCCGTCGGCGCGGCGGAAGACGGGCCGCTGGGACTCGATGCGGAGGATGCGGGGCGCAGCGTCGATCTCGCCGTGGCGAACCGCTTCTTCGCCCCCGTCGAGGTGGAGGATCTGTTCCTCCTGCCCGATGGCGAGCGCCTGCGCCGGTTCTTCACGCTCTGGTCGCTCAAGGAGAGCTTCCTGAAGGCGACCGGGCTCGGCCTGTCGCTGCCGCTCGACACCTTCTCCTTCACGTTTCCCGGCGCGGGGCTGCTGGCGTTCGCCCGCCACGCCGATCGGGTACCGGAAAGCTGCCGGACAGCACTCGGGGTGGCGGACCCCGTGGGGCCGGGGCCGCGTGACTACGGTTTCGCGCAGATGCTTCTGGAGGGCACGGAGGCGCGTCACGCACTGGCGCTTTGTCTGCCGGTGGATGCGGCCATGCCGGCCTTTCGGCTGGAGGCCGTGGAGGCTGTCCGACCGCCGCGCGCCGAAAGCGGGAAGGCGCCGGACGTTGCCGCCCGGCGCCTCGAACCCGTCTGGGACTGGCGCACTTCCTGAGACGCGCGCTTGCCCGGTGCCGGCGATCAGGCGTCCGCCGTATCCTTCTTCAGTTCCTTGGCGTGCAGCCAGGCGGCGTGCTGGGGCGCCCGCTTGGTCTTTGACCATTCCTCGAGCATGTCCCACTTCACCGAGTCGAGCCTGGCGAGCATGTCCTCTTCCTCGGGATCCGGGCAGGCAAGCTCGACCCGGTGGCCGTTGGGATCGAAGAAGTAGATCGAATGGAAGATCGAATGGTCGGTGACACCGAGCACCTCGATGCCGTTGGCCTCGAGCTTTTCCTTGTAGCCGACCAGCGTCTCACGATCCTTCACCTTGAAGGCGATGTGCTGGACCCATTCCGGCGTGTTGGGGTCCTTGCCCATCTCCGGCTTGGTGGGGAGCTCGAAGAAGGCAAGCACGTTGCCCTGCCCCGCATCGAGGAAGACGTGCATGTAGGGATCGGGCTCATGGGTCGAGGGCACGCGGTCCTCGGCGATGGCGAGCACGAAGCCCATGTTCAGGTTGTCGACGTACCAGTTCACCGTCTCCTTCGCGTCCTTGCAGCGATAGGCGACGTGGTGGATCCGGTCGATCTTCAGGTTCTGTGCAGCACTCATGTCGGGCTCTCCCGTTTCGTGTCGAAAATGGGAACGCCCCGTCCGCGTTCTGTGCTGGCCGCGCGCGCGAGGCCCCTCAGCCCGTCGCGCGCCGCCGGTCTTGCAGGGGTCAGCCCGTGGGCGTGACCTCTTTCGCCGCGGCAAGAGCCGCGCGGAGGATCTCCCGGTCGCCGACGTGATTGGCCAACACGAGGACGAGGCGCGCGTTGAGCGCCTCGCTCTCCTCGCGCGAAAGCCCCTCGTGCAGGCCGATGAGCTCGGCGTAGAAACCGTCGGGATCGGGAATGTTGGGCGACAGCGTCAGGCTGTCCGGCGTCGTCTGGCTCATGGTGGGCTCCCTCCTGCTCATGCCGCCCGATCCGCGCGACCTGCCGCGCGCCGGAGCGCACGCTCCACGCGGGCGGTGTCGAACGTGGTCCAGCGGGCGGCGACGTGCTGGTCCGGGCGGATCAGGTAGACGCCGGCCCTCGCCTCGCCCAGATAGCGCCCGGCCAGGGCACCGGACGGGTCGTCGTCCGCGGCAAGGCTGATGCCCTTCACCGGAATGCCGTCGATTTCGAGCGTGTCCGGCACCTCGATGCCGATGCCGAGCAGAGTGAAGCCGCTGCCGAGCCGGTCGATGAGGAAGCCCCGGGACAGCGGGGCGTCGCTTGCCGGGGCGCCGGGCCTGGTGCGGTCCGGCAGGTCCCGCGTGTCGTCGCCGTTTTCCGGCGTGCCATTGAGCGGCGAACCGTCGTGGATCGCCGGCAGCGACAGGCGGCCCGAGTTGACCAGCGGGCGGGCGAAGGCATGTCGCTCGGCGAGTTCCAGCACGGCATCGCGGAAGACCCGGCTGGCGTGGCTCTTGGGCGTGATGAAGTCGGTGGAGCGGGTCGAGTTGAGAATGTTCTCGTCGGCTGCCTGCACGCGCTCGAGGTCATAGGTGTCGAGCAGGCTCTCCGGGGCCTTGCCGTCGATGACCAGCGCGAGCTTCCAGGCCAGGTTGTCCGTGTCCTGGAACCCGGAGTTGGCTCCGCGCGCGCCGAAGGGCGAGACCTGGTGCGCGGCGTCGCCGGCGAAGATCACGCGTCCGTGGCGGAAGCGTTCCATCCGCCGGCACTGGAAGGTGTAGATCGAGACCCATTCGAGCTCGAACTCGACCTCATCGCCGAGCATGGCCCTGAGTTTCGCCCGTACCCGCTCCGGGTCCTTCTCCGCCTCGCGATCGATGTCCCAGCCGAGCTGGAGATCGATGCGCCACACGTCGTCGGGCTGCTTGTGAAGCAGGGCCGACTGGTCGCGGTTGAACGGCGGATCGAACCAGAACCAGCGCTCGGTGGGAAAGTCCGCCTTCATCACGACGTCGGCAATGAGGAAATTGTCCTCGAACACCCGGCCGCGAAAATCGAGCCCCATCAGGGAGCGCGTCGGCGATCCGGCACCGTCGCAGGCGACCAGCCAGTCCGCTTCGAGTGCATAGCCGCCCTCGGGCGTCTCCACGTCGAGGCGCACGCCGTCCGCAAGCGGCGTCACATTGTTGACCCTGTTGCCGCCGCGCAGCTCGACCAGACCGGTCTCGTCGGCGAGTTCGAGCAGCCGCTCGACCAGATGCAGTTCCAGGTAATATTGCTGCAGGTTGATGAAGGCGGGGCGCTTGTGTCCCTCCTCCGGCAGCAGGTTGAAGTCGTAGACCTTGCGGTCGCCGAAGAAGACCTTGCCGAGGTTCCACACCACGCCCTTGTCGACCATCTTCTGCCCGCAGCCGAGCCGGTCGAGGATCTCCAGCGGACGCTTGGCGAAGCAGATGGCGCGCGACCCCCAGCTTACCTTGTCGTTTTCATCGAGAACGACGACGGAAACGCCCTGCTGGACGAGGTCGATGGCGGCGGCGAGCCCGACCGGCCCCGCCCCCAGCACGACCACCTTGTGGCGCACGGGCGAGTCCGCGTCCTGGTCGGCCGACCGGCGATAGGGATAAAGCGGTGTCTCGAAGATCTTGGTCATGTGTCCTCCCGAAGGCCGGCCGTCATCGCCGTCCGGCAGCGGGCGCCTCCATCGCCCGCATCGTCATGTCCTCCGGCAGGCGCCGGAGGCGAATTCTCACTGCTGGCCGGCGATCTCCCGCATCTGCGCGCTCAGCGACAGGCGTTCCCCGTCCATGGTCTGGACGATGTCGTCGATCACGGCCCGGCCGTCCTCCTCCACGACGACGAAGGTTGCCTCGCTGTAGGCCTGATACTCGGGATCGGTGCCGAAACAGGTCATGTTCTGGAACCGGGCGCTGACGAGTGTCGCATCGCCCTCCCGGCCGGATGGGGTCACGCTCAGGTTCTGCAGCGGGCAGCCGTCCTGTGCGTTGACGATCACGTCCCAGTCGAAGGGAGTTCCCGCCTCCCTGGCGAACGGCGTGTCGGAGGCCGCGCGATAGAGCGCAACGAAGCCCGCGCTGTAGAGCGTGGCGAGCCTCTCTTTCGAGAAATAGTCCTGGTACTCGCCCGGCTGGTCGGACCAGTTCGCCTCGGCGGCGGCCATGACGGCGCGCACCGGGGCGCCCGCGTCGAGCGCAAGGGCGGGAACGGGCAGCAGAAGCACACCTGCAACAAGCCAAAACGTCTTCATCCGGATCCCCCTCGCAATGAGACCGCTGTCGTCGCGGTCCGGGGCCACGTTTCGTCCGCTCTGCAAGCCTGCACGCGGGGCGCGCGCGTGCGCTCCGGGGGCGTGGCGGCGGTGCACCGCGCCCCCGGATGCGGGCCGTCAGCCCTTTTCGTACTTCTCGACGGTCTGCTCGATGGCGCCGAAGATCGAATGACCCTCGCGGTCGAGCATCTCGACGCGAACCGTGTCGCCGAAGCGCATGAAGGGCGTCTTGGGAGCGCCGCTCTCGATGGTCTCGATCATGCGGATCTCGGCGATGCAGGAGTAGCCGACACCGCCTTCGGCGACCGGCTTGCCGGGACCGCCGTCGAGCTTGTTCGACACCGTGCCCGAGCCGACGATGGTGCCCGCCGACAGCGGACGTGTCTTCGCGGCATGGGCGACAAGCGTCGGGAAGTCGAAGGTCATGTCGACGCCGGCTTCCGCGCGGCCGAAGGGCTTGCCGTTCAGGTCGACGTGGAGCGGCAGGGAGACCTTGCCGCCGTCCCACGCGTCGCCCAGTTCCTCCGGCGTCACCGTCACCGGCGAGAAGGCGGAGGACGGCTTGGACTGGAAGAACCCGAAGCCCTTGCCCAGCTCGGCCGGGATCAGGCCGCGCAAGCTGACGTCGTTGACCAGCATGACGAGGCGGATCGCGGCGGCGGCCTCCTCGCGCGTCGCGCCCATCGGCACGTCGCCCGTGATGACGGCGACCTCGCCTTCCATGTCGATGCCATAGGCCTCGTCGGCCATCACGATCGGATCGCGCGGGGCGAGGAAGCTGTCGGAACCGCCCTGGTACATGAGCGGGTCGGTCCAGAAGCTTGCCGGCATCTCAGCGTTGCGGGCCTTGCGCACCAGTTCCACGTGATTGACGTAGGCCGATCCGTCCGCCCACTGGTAGGCGCGCGGCAGCGGCGACAGGGCGTCATGCTCGTGGAAGCGGAACGAGGGCACCGCGTCGTGCTCGAGGCTTTCGGCGAGCGTGGCGAGCTTCGGCGCCACCTTGTCCCAGGCATCAAGCGCCGCCTGCAGGGTCGGCGCGATGTGTGCCGCGTCGGTGCAGCGGGTCAGCGACCGGTTGACGAGGACGAGCTTGCCGTCCCGGTTGCCGTCGCGAAGGGTTGCGAGTTTCATGTGTGCGCTCTCAGTCCCAGTTGCCTTCGATGGTGCCGTCGAACCGCTTCTTCAGCGGCTCCCAGCAGTCGATGTAGTTGTCCTGCAGGGTTTCGAGTTCCGCCGCGAACCGGGTCAGGTGCTGCGGGAAACGGGTCTCGAACATGAACGCCATCGTGTCGGTCAGCTTCACCGGCTTGAGATCGGCGCGGCTGGCCTTCTCGAAACCGGCCGCGTCCGGACCGTGCGGGAGCATCATGTTGTGCAGGCTCATGCCGCCCGGCACGAAGCCCTCTTCCTTGGCGTCGTACTGGCCGCAGATCAGGCCCATGAATTCGGACATGATGTTGCGATGGTACCACGGCGGGCGGAAGGAATGCTCGGCCACCATCCAGCGTTCGGGGAAGATCACGAAGTCGATGTTCGCCGTGCCTTCCTCGCCCGACGGCGCGGTGAGCACGGTGAAGATCGACGGATCGGGATGGTCGAACAGGATCGCCCCAACCGGCGAATAGGTGGTCAGGTCGTACTTGTAGGGCGCGTAGTTGCCGTGCCAGGCCACCACGTCGAGAGGCGAGGCCTGGAGCGTCGTCTCGTGAAACTCGCCGCACCACTTCACGATGAGCCGGCACTCGCCGTCCTTGTCCTCGTACCAGGCGACCGGCGTCTTGAAGTCGCGCGGATTGGCGAGGCAGTTGGCGCCGATCGGACCACGGTCCGGCAGGGTGAACTTGGCGCCGTAGTTCTCGCAGACGTAGCCGCGCGCCTTTCCGTCCGGAAGGCGTACCCGGAAGATCATGCCGCGCGGGATCACGCAGATCTCCTTGGGCGACACCTCCATGATGCCGAGCTCGGTGGCGACCTCGAGGCGGCCTTCCTGCGGCACGATCAGAAGCTCGGCGTCGGCGTTGAAGAAGAACTCGTCGACCATGTCGGCGGTCGCCACATAGACGTGGCTGGCCATGCCCACCTGGGTATGCACGTCACCGGCGGTGGTGACGGTGCGCATTCCGGCCAGGAACGTGGTGGGGATCGAGGGATAGGGAACCGGATCCCAGCGTAGCTGGCCGAGCGCGAGCGTGTGCTCCTCCACATGCGGCGCGCTCTTCCACGCGGGAAGCGCGACGCGCTTGTAGCGGCCCGAGTGCTTCACGGACGGGCGGATGCGGTACAGCCATGAGCGTTCGTTGGTCCCGCGCGGCGCGGTGAAGGGGGAGCCGGAAAGCTGCTCGGCATAGAGGCCGTAAGGCGCGCGCTGGGGTGAATTCTGGCCCTGGGGCAGGGCGCCGGGCAGCGATTCCGTCTCGAAATCGTTGCCGAAGCCCGGCATGTAGGAAAGCGTCATGTCTGATCCCTCCTGATGCAGACGGTTGATAGTTGCATATGTAACTGTTTAGCTTGTAACTATCAACAGGGATTGGCGCGCCCGCCTGCCGACAGGGTGCGGACCGGGCGCGGGAGCATGGCGATGCACCAGAAAGACGAGACGGATCAGGGGGGCTGCGCGGACGACGGGATCGTGGACGGGGCCGAGCGCCTGGTTCTCGAGGCCTTCCTGCCGTACCGGCTGGTGCGCGCGTCGGAACTGGTCAGCCGCCGCTTCGCCGAGGCCTATCGCGCCGCGCATGGCATCACCCGGCAGGAATGGCGCTGCTTTGCCATCCTGGGCGAGGCGGGACGGACCACGGCGACGGAGATCGCGCGCCGCTCGACCATGCACAAGACGAAGGTAAGCCGCGCCGTTGCGGCGCTTCAGGCGCGCGGCTGGCTGTCGCGCAGGGCGGACGAGGCCGACCGGCGCATCGAGCACCTGGAACTCACCGCATCGGGAGAGGCGGTCTACCGCGAGCTTGCCGGGCTTGCCCGCTCCTACCAGAAATCCCTGTGCCGCGAACTCGGACCGGAGGCGCTCCGGGCGCTGGAGGCGGGGCTTTCGGCGGTCGAGGCACGCCTGCTGGACGAGGCCGGCGTCACCGACCTCAGACGCATCGCACCCGGCGAGCGTGCGGACGATCTCGACTGAGGTCCCGCGCGGGGCGACGGGTCAGTGCGCCTCGTCCCAGTTGTCGGCGGCGCGGGCGTCCACCTGCAGCGGCACGGAGAGCGTGACGGCCGGTTCGGCGGCGGTCTCCATCACCTCCCGGATGAGCGGGATGGTCTTGTCCACTTCCGCTTCCGGCACCTCGAAGATCAGCTCGTCATGCACCTGCAGCAGCATCTTCGCCGAGAGCGTCGAGGCCGACAGGCGTTCCTCCATGCGCAGCATGGCGCGGCGCAGGATGTCGGCGGCCGAACCCTGGATCGGTGCATTGATCGCGGCGCGCTCGTAGAAGGCGCGCATGTTCGGGTTCTTGGTGTTGACGTCGGGATAGTGGGCATGGCGACCGAAGATGGTCGTCACGTAGCCATGGGCGTGAACGAAGGCCTTGGTCTCGTCCATGTAGTCGCGAATGCCCGGGAAGCGCTTGAAGTAGGTGGAGATATACTCCGCCGCCTCGCCGCGCGGAATGCCGAGCTGGGCGGCGAGGCCGAAGGCCGAGATGCCGTAGATGATGCCGAAGTTGATCGCCTTGGCCCGCCGGCGGACCATGGGATCCATGCCCTCGATCGGCACGCCGAACATCTCCGAGGCGGTGAGCGCGTGAATGTCGAGCCCGTCGGCGAAGGCCTGCTTGAGCTGGCCGATGTCGGCCATGTGGGCCAGCACGCGCAGCTCGATCTGGCTGTAGTCGGCCGAGACCAGCTTCATGCCCTCTTCCGCGATGAAGGCCTTGCGGATCTTGCGCCCGGCTTCCGTGCGCACCGGAATGTTCTGCAGGTTCGGCTCGGAAGACGACAGGCGGCCCGTGGTGGTCGCCGCGAGCGCATAGGACGTGTGCACGCGCCCCGTCTCCGGGTTCACGAAGCCCGGCAGCGCGTCGGAATAGGTCGACTTGAGCTTTGAGAGCTGGCGCCAGTCGACGATGCGCGAGGGCAGTTCGTGTCCTTCGGCGGCCAGATCCTCGAGAACGGACGCCGAGGTCGACCAGGCGCCGGTCTTGGTCTTCTTGCCGCCGGGAAGGCCCATCTTGCCGAACAGGATGTCGCCGAGCTGCTTCGGGCTGCCGATGTTGAAGGTCTCGCCCGCCATCTCGTGGATCTCGGACTCCAGGGCGGCCATGCCTTGCGCGAAATCGCCCGAAAGCCGGGACAGCATCTGCCGGTCGATGGAGATGCCGCGCGCCTCCATGCGCGCCAAGACCGGCACCATCGGCCGTTCCAGCCGCTCGTAGACGGTGGTCATGCCCTCCGCCGCCAGCCGTGGCTTGAGGATCTGCCACAGGCGCAGCGTCACGTCCGCGTCCTCGGCCGCATAGGCGGTCGCGGTGTCGATGGCCACCTTGTCGAAGGTGATCATCGACTTGCCCGAGCCCGCCACGTCCTTGAAGGGGATCGGGGTGTGGCCGAGCCAGCGTTCGGCGAGCGCGTCCATGCCGTTGCCGCCCTTGCCCGCGTCGAGCGTGTAGGACAGCAGCATGGTGTCGTCGAAGGGGGCGACCTCGATGCCGTGCCGCTTGAGCACGAGCCAGTCGTATTTGAGGTTCTGCGCGATCTTGAGGACGCCGGGATGCTCGAGAAGCTCCCTCAGCGCGTCGAGCGCCTCCCTGATCGGGATCTGTCCCTCGACGAGCCCGCCGCCACCCAGCAGGTCGCCTTCCCCGTCCACATGGGCGAGAGGGATGTAGCAGGCCTTGCCCGGAGCGGTGGCCAGCGACACGCCGACGAGGTCGGCCTGCATCGCGTCGAGCGAGGTGGTTTCCGTGTCCACCGCCACGACGCCGAGCTCGATCGCCTCGGCGATCCAGGCCCTGAGCTGCTCCATGTCGCGAACGCACTCGTAGGCCGAGGTGTCGACGGGCGTGTCCATCGCGGCGGCAGCGGCGGCGTCCGCGCGCGCCTGTGCGCTCCACGGGCCGGTGGTGGAGCCTTGCGAGGTGTCCGGCGCGCCGCCTCCCGCGCCGGAGGCCCCGCCTCCGGGCGCCGTGGTGCCTGCACCGGCGTCCTCGCCGCGTGCCGCCGGGCCTGCCGGGGACAGGCGGCCCTTGCCGTCCGGCTCGTCCCAGCCGCGGATGGCGAAGCTGGCGGGTGTCACCTCGCCGGCCTCGAGACCGGCGGATTCCGCCACACGGCGTGTGAGCGTGGTGAACTCCATCGCCTTGAGGAAGGCGATCGCCCGCGTGGCGTCGAAGTCGGTGACCTTCAGGCCGCCGACCGGATCCTCCACCGGAACGTCGTCCTTGAGCGTGACGAGCCGCTTCGAGATCCGGGCCTGCTCCGCGAACTCGATCAGGTTCTCGCGCCGCTTCTTCTGCTTGATGGTGTCGGCCTTGCCGAGCAGCGTTTCCAGGTCGCCGAACTCGTTGACGAGAAGGGCCGCCGTCTTCAGGCCGATGCCGGGCACGCCGGGCACGTTGTCGACGCTGTCGCCGGCCAGCGACTGCACCTCGATCACCTTGTCCGGGCCGACGCCGAACTTCTCGAACACGTCCGCCTCGGCGAAGGTCTTGTTCTTCATCGTGTCGATCATGGAGACGCGCGGCCCGATGAGCTGCATCAGGTCCTTGTCGCCGGACACGATCGTGACCCTGGCCCCGGCCGCCGCCGCCTGCCGGGCGTAGGTGGCGATCAGGTCGTCGGCCTCGAAGCCCTCCTGCTCGATGCAGTGGACGCAGAACGCCCGCGTGGCCTCGCGGATGAGACCGAACTGCGGGATCAGGTCCTCCGGCGGCTCCGGGCGCTGCGCCTTGTACTCGGGGTAGATCTCGCTGCGGAACGTCTTGGCCGAATGATCGAAGATCACCGCCATGTGCGTGGGCTCGTCGCCCGGCTCCGGCGAAAGCCCCTCCTGCAGCAGCTTCCACAGCATGTTGCAGAAGCCCGAGACCGCGCCCACCGGCAGGCCGTCCGACTTGCGGGTCAGCGGCGGCAGCGCGTGGTAGGCGCGGAAGATGAAGGTGGAGCCATCGACCAGGATCAGATGGTCGTCGGCGGTGAGGGCGGAGGCGGCTTCGTTCGACATGGCGCGGATCATGCCCGCCCGCGCCAGGAAGGGAAAGACCGTATGTCGGTCCCTGCCCTGTTTATGTACGGCCTATTCGGCCGCCTGCGGAGCCCGGGGCCGGGGCGTTTCCGGCTCGAGCCGCGCCCAGGCCGGCCGGCGGAACAGGAACCACCCCTGGCCCGTGCGCCGCACGATCTCGAACAGGATCAGCGGCCCGAGCACGCCGGCCGTGGTCACCAGAAGCGAGATGGTGCCGATGTCCGTGATGATCCCGGTCTTGAGGAGCACGATGCGCGTGACCGCCATGGGCAGGAAGAACGCGAGATAGATGACGATCGAGTTCTCGCCGCAGTGCACCAGCGGTCGTGCCAGTCCGCTCTCGGTGAGCAGGGCCGCGGTGACGATGACGGCAAGCGCGCCGGCGGTGCCGAGCGCAAGGCTGACGAGCGGCTGATCCGCGAAACCGAGGGCGACGAGGGTGCCGTTCACCAGCGCCCATGCGCCGAGGCCGGCGAGGCCGAGCGGCAGGTGGGCACGGGCCCATGCGGCGAGGGCGAAGGCCCGCGCGGCGAAGATGTAGCCGGAGAAGAAGAAGACATAGCGCGAGCTGAACTCGTCGATCAGCACGGAGCCGGTGTGGATCGGGGCGAGGTGCAGGACAGCCGCCGCCGCGAGCGTCGCCTGCCACGGCACGCGGGCCTCGCGCAGCGCGCGGGTGATCACGAACATCACCGGCAGCATGTAGATGAACCACAGCGTGCCGAACGGCTGCACATAGGCCAGAAGATATTCGGAAAGCGGCGCGTGCCAGCTTCCCGCCTCGGCGGCCATTCCCGGCGCCTTGAACGCGAACTGGATGGTCAGCCACAGGATGTAGAAATAGAAGAAGTGCACGACCTTGCGGTCGAGATAGCGCCGCCATGGGCGGTCGATGACCTGGGCCAGGAACAAGCCGGAGATCATGAAGAAGTCCGGCATACGGAAGGGGCGCGCGAACTCGACCACATGCCCCATCCAGCCGGTCGCGTCGGCGGCCTTCTCGGTCCCCAGGGTCGAGTGCATCATCACCACAAAGATGATGCAGATGCCTTTCGCCGCATCGACCCAGTCGACGCGCTGCGATCCTCCTTCGGCCATGACCGATCCCTTGTTCTGCGTCCGGCCCCCCGCACACGGACCGGTATGCTAGGGGCAATGCGTACAGGAAGGGTTAATCCGGCTCGCGGTTCCCGCCCGGGTTGCGGCCGTCCGGGTTGCGACCGTCGGAAATCCAGGGCGACGATCCGCCGGACGAGGGTCCGCGCCGTCCCGCGCCGCCGTCCTTGGTCTCCCAGTCGTCCGCGTCCAGGTCGACGACGCCCGCGCCCCCGCCCCGGCGCTGCGCCTCGGCGCGCACCACGGTGACGCGGGCGTTGCGGATGACCTGACCGGCGATGATCCTGCGCACCGGCGGCACGAAGAGCAGCAGGCCGAACGCGTCGGTCACGAAGCCTGGAATGAGCAGCAGGATGCTGGCGACGACCATCAGCGCGCCTTCCACGAGATCGGCGCCGGGCACCTCGCCGCGATCCATCTCGCCGCGCATTCTCGTCAGGAGAGTCAGTCCCTGGATGCGCAGCATGAGCGATCCCGCGATCGCGGTGGCGACCGTGAGCAGGATGGTCCAGAGCGCGCCGATCTCGGAGCCGACCTGGATGAAGACCGTGATCTCGACGAGCGGAAGGCCGATGAGCAGCAGAAGGATGATAAGACCGATGGGCATGGTTGGCGCGCAGGTGTCCCGGTTGCAGGTTGTCGCGGACGCCGACCGGTGACGGTAAGGCCGTTCGGCGGGTCCGCACCCCACAGGTAGGCGATCATCGCGGGGATTGCGAGCCCGTCTCGCGCACAAGGCCGCGATGATTGCGCGAACGAGACGGTTCCGGCCATCATCGAGGCTGGATGTTGCCGTGACCGTCCTTATATTGGACTCAGATGACAGGATGTGTCACAGAGCGATCCGCAGCTTGCCCGGTCGAACCGGGTGGTGTTGCCGGACACATGCGCGGATCCGTTGCGGGGGCGGCGCTGCGGGACGGGATCCCGGCAGCGTGTCCCGGGGCGATCCGGCCGAATGCGAAATGGGTCAAATGTTCGACGTCACCACACTGATCTTTCTGGTTCTGGCGGTCGTGATCTTCCTCAGGCTGCGCAATGTGCTCGGCCGGCGGACCGGAACCGAGCGCCCGCCCTTCGATCCGTTCGGCACGCCGGATCGCGAGCGCGACCGTTCCGCCTCGCGCCAGTCGCCGCAGGACGCCGAGGACAATGTGATCTCGCTGCCCGGCCAGGGCGAGCCGCCGGCACCGCAGACGGGCGCGAGCACCGCGACCCTCGACACGGTGGCGCCGCGCGGCAGCGCGCTCAACGATGCACTGCGCCAGATCCTCTCCGCCGACCGGTCGTTCGATCCCCAACAGTTCCTGCAGGGCGCGCGCGGCGCCTACGAGATGATCGTCACGGCATTCGCCGCCGGTGACCGCAAGATGCTCAAGGGCCTGCTGTCCAGGGAGGTCTACGACGGGTTCGTCGCCGCCATTTCCGACCGCGAGAGCCGGGGCGAGACCATCGAGTCCACCTTCGTCGGCATCGACCGCGCCGACATCGTCGAAGCGGCGATGAAGGGCAGCACGGCGCAGATCACGGTCAAGTTCCGCAGCGAGCTGATTTCCGCCACCCGCGACAAGGACGGCGCCATCGTGGACGGCGATCCCAACGCGGTGAGCGATGTCACCGACATCTGGACCTTCGCCCGCGACACCAATTCGCGAGACCCGAACTGGCGTCTGGTGGCGACCGAGTCCGTCGAGTAGGCGCGTCATGCGCCGGACCGCGCGGTCACGGGAGGCCGGCGCGCCGGCGCGTTCGACCGCAACCGCCTTGCCGGCCGGACCGTTCGCCACTGCCGCGCGTGCCCTCGCCATCGTCATGACGGGGGCTTTCGCGTGTCTGGGAGGCGCGGAAACAGCCATTGCCGAAACCGGATCAACGCCCGCGCCGCCCGCTGCCATGAGTGTCCGCACCACCGCCTTCTCCGATCTGCCCGGCTGGGATGCCGACGACCACGGCGCGGCGCTGGACGCCTTCCTGCGCCACTGCAGCCCGCGTCCCGATGTCGAGCCGCGCTATTCGCCGGCGCTTTGCGAGGCCGCGCGTGCCGCCGCCGCGAGCCCGCGACCCGAGCGAGACGAGGCGGCGCGCCGGTTCTTCGAGGACTGGTTCCGCCCGGTCCGCATTCGCGAGGCGGGCTTTCTCACCGGATATTTCGAGCCGGAGTTCGATGGCTCGCTGACCCGTGACGCGCGCCACCGTGTGCCCCTGCTCATGCGCCCGCCCGAACTGGTCGCCGTCGACGACGCCTCGCGGCCCGACGATTTTCCGCAAGGCTTTCCCTTTGCCATGCGCGCCGAAGACGGCACGCTGAGCCTTCCTCCCGACCGGGGCGCGATCATGGACGGCGCGCTTGCCGGGCGGGGGCTGGAACTCGTCTGGCTCGCCGATCCCGTCGACGCCTTCTATGTTCACGTGCAGGGTTCGGCCCGCATCCGCCTGGCCGGCGGCGGCGTGTTGCGGGTCGGCTACGCCGGCAAGACGGGCCACCCCTATTCGCCCATCGGACGGGTGATGATCGAGCGCGGGCTTGCGGAGCCGGGAACGGTGACCATGCAGGTGCTGCGCGGCTGGCTTGCCGACAACCCGCAGGAGATCGACGCGGTCCTGCGCCGCAACCGCTCCTATATCTTCTTCCGCCGGATCGAGGCGGACGAGAGCGAGGGGCCGATCGGGGCGGCCGGCCTGCCGCTTGTCGCCGGACGCAGCCTTGCCATCGACGCCAGCCGCCATGCCTTCGGCACGCCGGTCTATGTCGCCGCCTCCCTGCCGCTCGGCGAGGCGGGAACCCTGGAGCCCTTCCGCCGGCTCATGATCGCCGACGACACGGGGTCCGCAATCGTCGGGGACGGGCGCGGCGACCTCTTTCTGGGATCGGGCCGCGAAGCCGGCGAGGCGGCCGGGCGCATCCAGCATCGCGGCACGCTCTACGTGCTGGAGCCGCGGGAGAGGGAGCGGTGAGCAGCCGGCGGAAGGGGCGCCATCCCTCGCCCGAGGAGCGCCGGTTGTGGGAGACCGTCACGGCGGACGTGACGCCGATCGCGCCGCCTTCGCGCCTGCGGGCCCGCAAGAAAAAGGCCGCGCCCGCGGAGGATGGCCCGGCGACGCCTCCCGAGGCGCCGGCAACGGATGTCGGTCAGCCGGCGCGGGCAAGGAACGTCGTCAGCCAGGAGGCGTTGCGCGCGGCGCTCGGCCGCAAGACGACGCCGAAGCCCCCGGCGCCTCCGCCGCTTGCCCCCCTTGAGCCGCGCCAGCGCCGGCGGCTGGTGCGCGGCACCCGGGCCATCGACGCGCGCATCGACCTGCACGGCCTCACCCAGGCAGAGGCGCATCAGCGCCTGCGCGGGTTTCTCTCCCGCGCCCAGGCGGAAGGCGCCTCCGTCGTTCTGGTGATCACCGGCAAGGGGGGCGCGGACGGATCGCTCGCCGCCGACGGGCGCGGCATCCTGCGCCGTGTGGTGCCCCAGTGGCTGTCCTTCGCGGAGTTCCGGGGGCTCGTCGTCGGTTTCGAGGAGGCCCATGGCGCCCATGGCGGCGGCGGCGCGCTGTATGTCCGCGTGCGCCGCGCGGGACGGGGAGGTTCACGATGACGCCCTTCGGCGCGAAGATCCGCGAAATCCGCCGCAAGCGCGGGCTGACCCTTTCGGAGATGGCGGCGGCGCTCAATGTCTCGCCCGCCTATCTGTCCGCGCTCGAACACGGCAAGCGTGGCCGGCCGACCTGGTTCATGGTCCAGCGCATCATCACCTATTTCAATGTCATCTGGGACGAGGCGGAGGAACTGCAGCGATTGGCCGAGTTGTCCGATCCGAAGATCTCCATCGACACAGCCGGCCTCGAGCCGGAGGCGACCGAGCTTGCAAATGTGCTCGCCGACAAGATCCCGGGCCTGTCGCGCGAGAGCCTTGCCCATCTCCTGCACCAGCTCAGGGCCGCCGCCGCACGCGACGGCGTCTAGGGGGCTGCGTCCACCAAATCGCAACCCGTGCCGGTGCATGGTCCGCTTGCCCCTCGACCGGCGCGGCCCGCACGCGTACCCTGCCGCCGCCGAGCGCCCCGACCCTTGAGTCCGAAAGAGCGACCATGACCAAATCGCAGGATCCCTTCGACGGCCTGATCGACGCCGACGCGCTGCGCCATCGCCTCACCGCGCTGACGGCGGAAAGCGACGGCGACGGGTCGGGCACGGCGATCCGCGGCCAGGTGCTCGCCGAACTCAAGGCGGTCATGCGCGATGCGCGTGCGCTGGTGGAGGAGCGTCTCTTCGAGGATGGCGGCGGCACCCTCTGTGCCCAGCGGCTGAGCCACGTCCAGGACGAGGTGCTGCGCGTCATCTACGACTTCGCGATCCACCACGTCTACAGGGTGAAAAATCCGTCTGCTGCCGAGCGCATGTCCATCGTCGCGGTGGGCGGCTACGGGCGCGGCACGCTGGCGCCCGGGTCCGACGTCGACCTGCTGTTCCTGCTCCCCTACAAGCAGACGCCCTGGGGCGAGCAGGTGGTGGAATACATCCTCTACATGCTGTGGGACATGGGGCTGAAGGTCGGTCACGCCACGCGCAACGTCGAGGAATGCGTGCGCCTGTCCCGCGCCGACATGACCATCCGCACGGCGATCCTCGAGGCCCGCCATGTCTGGGGCGAGCGGACGCTGACCGACGAACTGCTCGAACGTTTCGACAAGGAGGTCGTGGCCGGATCCGGACCGGAATTCATCGCCGCCAAGCTGGCCGAGCGCGACCAGCGCCACACCCGCCAGGGCGCCTCGCGCTATCTGGTCGAGCCCAACGTCAAGGAAGGCAAGGGCGGCCTGCGCGACCTCAACACGCTGTTTTGGATCTCGAAATACTTCTACCGCGTGCGCACCGGCTCCGGCCTGGTCAAGGCCGGGGTCTTCACCCGCGCCGACATCAAGCGGTTCCGTAAGGGCGAGGATTTTCTCTGGGCGGTGCGCTGCCACCTGCATTTCCTGACGGGCCGCGCGGAGGAGCGCCTGTCCTTCGACCTGCAGCGCGACATCGCGGTACGTCTCGGCTACACGCAGCATCCGGGCATGAAGGATGTCGAGCGCTTCATGAAGCACTACTTCCTCGTGGCCAAGGACGTGGGCGACCTGACCCGCATCTTCTGCGCGGCGCTCGAGGAACAGCACGCCAAGGCGCCGCAGCCGCTCTCGCAGCTTATCGGCAGGATCACCCGCCGCTCGGCCCGCCGGCCGGTGTCCGGCGCGCCGGATTTCGTCATAGACAACGGTCGTCTCAACGTGGCGAGCCCGGGAGTTTTCGAGAAGGATCCGGTCAACCTGATCCGGCTGTTCGCGGTGTCCGACCGGCTTTCGGCGCTGCTGCACCCGGAAATGTTGAAGCTGGTGCGCCGCTCGCTCAAGCTTGTCACCCCGGCGGTGCGCGAGGATCCCGAGGCGAACCGGCTGTTCCTGCAGGTGCTGACCTCGCGCAACGACCCGGAGACGGTTCTGCGGCGCATGAACGAGACCGGCGTGCTCGGCCGTTTCGTGCCGGACTTCGGCAAGGTCGTCGCCATGATGCAGTTCAACATGTACCACCACTACACGGTGGACGAGCACCTGATCCGCTCCATCGGCGTTCTTGGCGAGATCGAGCGCGGCGAGGCGGGCGAGGATCATCCGCTGTCGACCGATCTCATCAAGACGGTGCAGAGCCGCCGGGTGCTCTTCGTCGCCATGTTCCTGCACGATATCGCCAAGGGGCGGCCGGAGGATCATTCGACCGCCGGCGCCCGCATCGCACGGCGCCTGTGCCCGCGCTTCGGCCTCAGCCCGACGGAAACCGACACGGTGGCCTGGCTGATCGAGCACCACCTGGACATGAGCACCACCGCGCAGTCGCGCGACCTCGCCGACCGCAAGACGATCGAGGATTTCGCCCGTACCGTGCAGAACCTCGAGCGGCTGAAGCTGCTTCTGGTGCTGACCGTCGCCGACATCCGTGCCGTCGGTCCCAATGTCTTCAACGGCTGGAAGGGCCAGCTTCTGCGCACGCTCTACTACGAGACCGAACCGGTGCTCACCGGCGGTCATTCCGTGTTGCCGCACGAACAGCGCGTCACGCGGGCGGTGGAAGAGCTGGAGGCGGAACTCGGGGACTGGAGTGCGGAGGAGCTTGCCGCCTATCGCGAGCGTCACTATCCGGCCTATTGGCTCCGGGTGCCGATCGAGCGCAAGGTCGCCGACGCGCGAATGATCCGCGAGGCGGACCTTTCCGGCCGGGGCTTCGCCTCGCGTGTCGCCCCGCACGCCTTCGAGGAGGTGACCGAGATCACCGTTCTCGCGGCCGATCACCCGCGGCTGCTGTCGGTCATCGCGGGCGCCTGTTTCGTCGCCGGGGCCAACATCGTCGACGCGCAGATCGACACGACCACCGACGGCTTCGCGCTCGACACGATCTTCATTTCCCGCGAACTGCCGGGAGACGCGGACGAACTGCGCCGGGGCGAGCGTATCTGCAAGCTCATCGAGAAGGCGTTGCGCGGCGAGGAAAGGCTGCCCGAGAGCGTTGCCAGCAAGGTGGCGAGCCGGACGCGCATGAAGGCGTTCCGCGTCGAGTCGGAAGTCCTGGTCAACAACGCCCTGTCCAACCGCCACACGGTGCTGGAGATCACGGGTCTCGACCGCCCCGGTCTTCTCTACGACCTGACGCGGGCCATTTCGGATCTCAATCTCAACATCAATTCCGCCCATATCGCCACCTTCGGCGAGCGGGTGGTCGACGTCTTCTACGTCACGGACCTCACGGGCCAGAAAATCGCCAACATCGGGCGTCAGGAAGCGATCCGCGACCGCCTGCGCGCGGCGGTCGACGGCGAGGCGGGCGAGGACCAGCCCAGGCGCAGGGCCCGACGGGTGGGAGCCGCCTGAGGTGAGCCGACCGCCCCTGACCGCGCCGTCTTCCCTCCCGCGCCCGGAACCCGCCGTATGAGCCTGCTGCGCAATTTCGCCACCGTTGGCGGCGCCACGATGATGAGCCGCGTGCTCGGTTTCGTGCGCGACGTGATGATCGCCGCCTTCGCCGGAGCCGGTCCGGTGGCCGATGCCTTCTTCGTGGCCTTCCGCCTGCCCAACCTGTTTCGCCGGCTGTTCGCCGAAGGGGCGTTCAATTCCGCCTTCGTTCCGCTCTTCGCCCGCGCCCTCGAGGAAGAGGGCGAAGCCGGTGCGCGGCGCTTCGCCGCCGAGATCCTCGCCGCCCTGTTCTGGACGCTCATGGCGCTTTCCGCGCTCGCCTTCGTCGGCATGAGCGGCCTCGTTCTGGTCCTGGCGCCGGGCTTCGTGGAGGATCCGGGCAAGTTCGATCTCGCGGTGCTTCTGTCGCGGATCACCTTTCCCTACCTGCTGTGCATGTCGCTGGTCGCCTTCCTGTCCGGCATTCTCAACACCTACCAGCGCTTCGCCGCCGCGGCCTTCGCGCCGGTGGTGCTGAACCTGGTGATGATCTCGGTGCTGACCGGCATCTGGATCAGCGGCCTGGAGACGGGTGTGACGCTCGGCGTGGTGCTGGCCTGCGGCGTGCTGGTCGCCGGGCTCGCGCAGCTCGCGCTTCTGCTTGGCGCGGTGCGCCGGCTCGGCTTTTCCGTTCCGCTCGGTCGCCCGCGCCTCACGCCGGCCGTGCGCCGGCTGTGGCGCCTCGGCGTTCCCGGTGTCATCGCCGGCGGCATCACCCAGATCAACATCGTGGTCGGAACCATCATCGCCTCCGCCCAGGCCGGCGCGGTGTCCTATCTCTACTACGCCGACCGGATCTATCAGCTTCCGCTCGGCGTCGTGGGCATCGCCATCGGCGTCGTGCTGCTGCCCGATCTCTCCCGCGCACTGCGCTCGGGCGCGGAGACCGCGTCACGCGATGCCAACGACCGGCTCAACCGCGCGCTGGAATTCGCCCTCGCCCTCACGCTGCCGGCGGCGGTCGCGCTGGTGGTGGTGCCGGCGCCGATCGTGTCGGTGCTCTTCGAGCGCGGTGCCTTCGGAGCCGAGGCGGCGGCCGCGACCACGGGCGCGCTGATGGCGTTTGCCATCGGTTTGCCCGCCTTCGTGCTCAACAAGGTGTTCTCTCCCGCCTTCTTCGCCCGGGAGGACACGGTCACGCCCATGTGGTTCGCGGGCGTCGGCATGGTGGTGAACGTGGTCGGCGCGCTCGCGCTCGCGCCGTTTCTCGCGCATGTCGGCATCGCACTGGCGACGAGCATCGCCGGCTGGGTCAACACCGGCCTGCTCATGATCGTGCTGTGGCGGCGCGGACATTTCCGCTTCGATTCCCGGGCCCGCAAGCGCCTGCCGCTGCTGGCGCTTGCCAGCGTGCTCATGGGCGCTGGCCTTTTCGGCGGCGCGGCGGTGCTGGGCCCCTGGCTGAGCGGTGACGGCACGCTGCTGCGCTTCGTCGCGCTGGCCCTGCTCGTCGCCTGCGGTCTGGTGCTGTTCGCGATCTTCGTCCAGGTCACCGGCGCGGTGGATCTCGCCGGCTATCTTCGCCGGCTGCGGAAGCGGGGCGGCCGTGCACCCGTGCCCCCCGCACCGGATGACGCTGCGAAATGAGCATCCGTCCGGTCAAAATTTGACCATCTGATCAAATCCTGTCCATTCGAACAGGAAACAGCGCTGGCCGCGCGCGCGTCGCATTGTCGCTTTTGCGGGAATGTGGTCCAATTCGCCAGTCCGCCGGACGGCCCGCGCGATGCGCGCGGACGACGGCACGGCCCGTGCTCCGCCCGCAGGGCGGGCGCCGTCCGGTCCGCGTTCCCGGGGTGCCTGTGGCGACCCCGCACATGGCCGGTGGATCCGCGAGACAGCAACCTGCCAGGGGGTAGCCAACAATGACAATCCGAAAAACGACGCTTGCATGGACGCGCCGTGCCTTTCTCGGCCTCGCGCTTGCCGCCACCGCCCTTGCCGGCGCGCCGGCGGAGGCGAAGGACAAGCCGTTGAAGGTGGCCGCGATCTACACCGTTCCCGTCGAGCAGCAGTGGGTGGGCCGCATTCACGAGGCGCTGAAGGCCGCCGAGGAGCGCGGTGATGTCACCTACGTCTACTCCGAGAACGTGGCCAACACCGACTACGAGCGCGTCATGCGCGAATATGCCGAAGGCGGCATGGATCTCGTCATCGGCGAGGCTTTCGCGGTCGAGCGCGCGGCGCGCAACGTGGCCTCGGAATATCCCGGGACGGCCTTCCTGATGGGCTCCTCCTTCGGTCCCGCCAAGCCGAACTTCGCCGTGTTCGACAACTGGATCCACGAGCCGAGCTACCTGACCGGCATGATCGCCGGAAAGGCCACCAAGTCGAACGTCATCGGCATGGTCGGCGGCTATGCGATTCCGGAGGTCAACCGGCTCATGAATGCCTTCATGGAAGGCGCCACGGCGGTGAATCCGGACGTCAAGTTCCTCGTGACCTTCATCAACTCCTGGTACGATCCGCCCAAGGCGAAGGAAGCCGCCTTCGCGATGGTCGACAAGGGAGCCGACATCCTCTACGCCGAGCGCTTCGGCGTGTCCGACGCGGCGAAGGAGCGCGGCATCCTCGCCATCGGCAACGTGATCGACACCTCCGCCGACTATCCCGGAACGATTCTCTCCAGCGCCCTGTGGAACATGCAGCCGACCATCGACAAGGTGATCGAGGCGGTCGCCACCGACAGCTTCGAGCCCGCCGACTATGGCCAGTACTCCTTCATGAGCTACGGCGGCGGCAGCTTCGTCGTCGACGAGTCGCTCGCCGACGCGGCCTCCGTCAAGGCCGCGCGCGAGAAGGAGAAGGAGATCCTGGACGGACTGTTCCGCGTCAACGTCAACGACGCCGAGCCCAAGTCGACCATGTGATCCCCCGGCGGGGGCGCACGGGTTGCGTTTGCCTCCGCCTTCGGCCATTCGTCTCGCGGCCCGGTCCGGTTCCATCCGGTCCGGGCCGTGTGCCGTCGGCATGTGGCCCCGGAAGACGACACATCCGGAAAGCTGCCAGACGAGATCCATCGAAGAGGTGATATGACCGCCGCCGATCCCCCCGTCGTCCTCCGCCTGCAGGGCATCACCAAGCGCTTCGGCGCCCTGGTCGCCAACGAGGACGTGTCGCTGAGCCTGCGGGCCGGCGAGATCGTCGCGCTGCTGGGCGAGAACGGCGCCGGCAAGACGACGCTGATGAACATTCTCTTCGGCCATTATGTCGCCGACGAGGGCGAGGTGCGCATCGCCGCGGCGGACGGCAGCGGCCTGGTTCCGCTCGAGCCGGGCTCCCCCCATGCCGCGCTTGCCGCCGGCATCGGCATGGTGCACCAGCATTTCGCGCTCGCCGAGAACCTCACCGCGCTTGAAAACATCCTGCTCGGCACCGGCTCGCTGTTCTCGCCGCGCAGGGCTCCCGCCGGTGCCCGTGTGGAACTCGAGGCGCTGATGCGGCGCTCCGGTCTCGTCGTCGATCTCGACACCCGCGTGTCGCGGCTTTCGGTCGGAGAGAAGCAGCGGGTCGAAATCCTCAAGGCGCTCTATCGCAAGGCGCGTGTCCTGGTGCTCGACGAGCCGACGGCGGTCCTGACGCCGCAGGAATCCGAACAGCTGTTCGCGACCCTCAAGGCGCTTGCCGCGCAGGGGCTCGCCATCATCTTCATTTCCCACAAGCTGGCCGAGGTGCTGTCCGCCTCGGACCGGGTCGCGGTGCTGCGGCACGGGCGCAGCGTCGCCGACCTGCCCACCGGCGACTGCGACCGCCAGAAGCTCGCGGAGCTCATGGTCGGCCATGCCGTCACCCAGAGCCTGCGCGAGCCGGGAAAGCCTGGTGCGATCCTCCTGTCGCTGGCACGTGTCTCGGCGGGATCGGGGCGTGACGCGATCCGCGACGTCGATCTGGACCTGCGCGTCGGCGAGATTCTCGGCATCGCCGGGGTGTCGGGCAACGGCCAGGGAACGCTGGCGCGCCTGCTGTCCGGGCTGGTCGAGCCGGAGGCCGGGCACCTTGCCCTCGATGGGGCCGCGCTGGAGGCGGGCGACCCGGGAGCGATGATCTCCTCCGGCATTGCCCGCATTCCCGAGGACCGCCACCGGGACGGCATCGTCGGCGCCATGAGCGTGGCCGAGAACCTCGTGATCGAGGAAATCCGCTCGTCGCGCTACCAGCGCTTCGGTTTTCTGGATTTTTCCGCCATCGCGGACCGGGCCAGAGAGGCGATCGCGGCCCACGACATCCGCTGCCCCGGCGGCGATGCGGTGTCGCGGCTGCTGTCGGGCGGCAACATCCAGAAGATCGTGCTGGCCCGCACGCTCGATGCGCATCCCCGTGTGGTGCTCGCCGCCCAGCCCTCGCGCGGGCTCGACATCGGGGCCACCGGCGAGGTGCATCGCCGCCTGCTCGACGCGCGCGGCCGGGGCGCCGGCGTGATCCTGATTTCCGAGGACCTTGACGAGCTGTTCGCCCTGGCGGACCGGATCAGCGTGATCCATCGCGGACGGCTGAGCCAGCCGCTTCCCGCCGAGGTGCTCGACCGTGCCCGCGTCGGACTGATGATGGCCGGTCACGACCACGAGGAGACGGCGGCATGATCCGCTTCGAACCGCGCGAAACCGTCACGCCCCTGCGCCGTGTCGCCGCCCCCGCCATCGCCGCGCTCGCCGCGCTCCTGCTGGCATCCATCCCCATCGCCGCCGCCGGTGCGCCGGTGTTGTCCGCCTATGCGCTGATGGCGAAGGGCGCGTTCGGCTCGCTTTTCGCGGTCTCCGAGCTTCTGGCGCGCGCGACGCCCCTGATCCTGACCGGCCTTGCCGCCGCCGTCGCCTTCCGCGCGAAACTGTGGAACATCGGCGGCGAGGGCCAGTTGTATGCCGGGGCGCTCGCGGCTGTCGCCGTCGGCTCCGGAGCGCTGGCGTTGCCGCCCGTCGTCATGGTTCCCTCGGTCATCGTGGCGGGTGCGCTCGCCGGTGGCCTGCTGATGCTGGTGCCGGCGCTTCTCAAGGTGCGCCTGGGCGCGGACGAGGTGGTCACCACGCTGCTGCTCAACTTCGTCGTGCTGCTCTTCGTGCAGATGATGCTCGAGGGGCCGATGAAGGACCCCATGGGGATGGGCTGGCCGCAGTCCGAGCCCATGCTGGAGGCGGCGACACTTCCCAAGCTCATGGCGCGGATGCGCGTTCACGCCGGTCTCTTCGTGGCGCTGGGTTGCGCGCTTCTGGTTCATGTCGTGATGAAGCGCACGGTGTGGGGCTACGAGACCCGCGCCGTGGGCGAAAATCCGGAAGCCGCGCGCCACGCCGGCATTCCCGTTACGGCAACCATGCTGCGTGTCGCGCTGCTGAGCGGCGGGCTCGCCGGTCTCGCGGGCGTGGGTGAGGTCGCGGGCCTGAAGGGCTATCTCACCGCCGACCTTTCGCCCGGCTTCGGCTATGCGGGCATCGTGGTCGCCATGCTTGCCGGTCTGTCGCCGCTCGGAGTGGTGGTTGCGGCCCTCTTCATCGCCGGCGTCTTCGTCGGCGCGGACAGCATGAGCCGCGCCATCGGCGTGTCCAACTATCTGGCCGATCTGGTCGTCGCCACGTCGCTGATCGCCGTTCTCGTCTCGGGCCTCTTCGTGCGCTTCCGCGTGCGTTTCGTGCGCCCCCACGGCCAGGGAGGGCACGGCGCGTGAGCGACATCCTCGACATTCTCGTTTCCGCCAGCTTCTGGGCGGCGGCGCTCAGGATCGCGACGCCGCTGATCTTCGGCGTTCTCGGTGCACTCCTGTGCGAGCGTGCGGGCGTTCTCAACCTCGGCATCGAGGGCATCTTCACGGCCGGTGCCATGGCCGGCTGGATGGCGGCCTGGCTCGGCGCCGGCCTTTGGGGCGGGGTGCTGGTCGCGGCCATGGCCGGTGCGGCCTTCGGGCTGATCCACGCGATCCTGACCGTGCCGCTCGGCCTGTCGCAGCATGTCTCGGGCATCGGCGTGACGCTGTTCGCGACAAGTCTGAGTTACTACACCTACCGCACCGCCCTGCCGGACGTGTCCTCGCCGCCGCGCATCACCGCGTTCCAGCCGCTCGACGTTCCCGTCCTGTCGGACCTGCCCTTCATCGGGCCGGTGCTGTTCCAGCAGACGGCGCTCACCATGCTCGCCCTCGCGCTCGTCGTGGCGGTGTGGTTCGTGCTCAACCGGACGCCCCTTGGCCTTGCCATCCGGGCAGTGGGCGACAATCCGGCCGCGGTCGAGGCCCAGGGACTGTCCGTCGTGGCGCTTCGCATGGGAACGGTGGTCGCGGGCTCGGCGCTCATGGCGCTGGGCGGCGCGTTCCTCACCATGTCGGCGTTTGACGCCTTCTTCTTCGGGATGGTCAACGGGCGCGGCTGGATCTGCATCGCGCTCACGGTCTTCGCCTCGTGGCGGCCCGGAAAGGCGCTCGTCGGGGCGTTGCTGTTCGGTGCCTTCGACGCCTTCCAGGTGCGTCTCCAGACGGAAGTCGGGGCCTTCGTGCCGGGGCAGCTCTTCCTGATGATGCCCTATCTTCTGTCGATTGCGGCGCTTGTGGTCGCCGCCCGCCGGGCCGACTATCCACGCGCGCTGCTGAAGCCCTATTTCAAGGGGCAGCGCTAGGGGGCCACACCCTAGGAGATCGAGGAATCCGCCGGCGGATCGCCGGCATCCCGATAGCCCTCGATCTGTGCCATGCGCCGCTCGCTGCGTCCGGGATCCTGGCGGGTCACCCCCGCGACGAGGGCCTCGGCGATCACCAGAAGGGCGGCGCCCGAGTCCCAGGGGCTGGGCACCGTCACCCGGGCCGGCAGCACGTGTGCCGACACGGCGGCGATGGGCGAGAGCCAGCTGTCGGTGACGAGAACCACCGAGACACCGAGCCCGGCGGCCGCGCGGGCCATGCGCGCGAGGTCGTCCTGGTAGCGGCGGATGTCGAACACCACGAGCACGTCGCGCCGCCCCATGTCGAGCAGCGTGTCGCGCCAGTTGCCTTCCTGGCCGGCCAGGTGGGTGACGCCGGGCCGCACGATGCGCAGATGCGCGGCCATGTAGCGCGCCAGCGCGTCGGTGAAGCGTCCGCCGAGAAGGAAGATGCGCCGTCGCTCGTCGGCAAGCAGTCCGACGACGGCGGCAAGCTCCGCCTCGGGCAGGTGACGGAAGGTCTCGTCGATGTTGCGCCCCGCTGCCGCCGCGATGGCCGAGGGCCCCCTGGCGTGCCCGTCCGCGGCATCGCCCTCGCCCGCCTTCGCCTTGGCGAGCGGTGAGCGGAGCTGGTCCTCCAGTTCCGTCCTGAGTCGGGTCTGCAACGCGGCGTAGGTGGAAAAGCCCATGCGGGCGGCAAAGCGCAGGATCGTCGGTGAACTCACACCGGCGGCGGATGCGAACTGGGCCACGGTGCCGAGCCCGAGCATGGGATAATTGGCAAGCAGCGCCAGCGCCGCGCGCCGTTCGGTCGCGGTGCATTCTCCGAGCCTGTGGCGGATTTCCTCCGCCAGCGCCCGGTTCGCCGCGTGCCCGTCTTCCTCCCCCGTCATGATCCGGTCTCGTCTTTTCTGCCGGTTACGGCTTGTCGCGCAATGGCGATTGACAATCCGCCGATCGCTGTATCAAATCATACAGGAAGGCCGGGCTAACGCAATTCTGTAACAAATATAACAGCGCGACCCTGGCCGGTAACGAGTGGACGGGACGGCGCTCGCCTGCGCCGTCGCCCCGGGGGAGAGGCGAATGTTGCCGGAAAAGGCACCCGATGGAGCCGTGGCGCCGGACGCCAGCACTGTGATCCGCATTGAGAACGCGGGCGCGCAAGGACCCTTCGTCCTGCTGTGCGACCATGCCTCCAACCGCATCCCTCCGGAGTTCGGCGATCTCGGTCTCGACGAGGCGGCCCGGCGCGCCCATATCGCCTGGGATCCGGGGGCTCTTGGCGTCTCGCGGCATCTTTCCGCCCTTCTCGACGCGCCGCTCGTCTGGCCTGACGTCTCCCGCCTCGTGATCGACTGCAACCGCGATCCCGGTGCCCGCGACCTTGTGCCGGAGGTGAGCGAAACCACCGAGGTTCCCGGCAACAAGGGGCTCGACGAACCGGCGCGCGCCGCGCGCATCGCGTTGTCCCATGCCCCCTTCCATGCGGCGATCGAGGAGCTCATGGCCGACCGCGAGCGGGCCGGGCTGGCGAGCATCGTCGTGTCGATCCACACGTTCACGCCGGTCTACAAGGGCGTGTCCCGGCCGTGGCCCGTCGGAATCCTGTCGAATGTCGACCGCCGCGTCGCCGAGGCGATGCTGGCGGATCTCGCCGGGCAGGACATTTCCGACCTGGGCGACAACGAGCCCTATGCGCCGCTCGATGGCGTCTACTACACGCTCGACCGGCACGCCGAGAGCCGGGGCCTTCCCTGCGCCATGGTGGAGATCCGCAACGACGAGCTTCGTGACGAGGCCGGGGAGCGGCTGTGGGCCGAACGTCTCGCCCGCGCGATGGAGGCGGCGCGGCGCGCGTTGCTGGGAGGCGGGGCATGATGCGCTCCGTCGCCCGCGGTTACGTGCGCACCGTCGACCGGTTCAACGCCGGCCTCGGGCGCGTGGTCATGTTCGGCCTGTTCGCGATGATGGGCGTCCTCCTGTGGTCGTCCGCCTCCAAGACCTTCTTCAATCCCTCGCTGTGGACGCTCGAGGTCGCCCAGTTCCTGATGGTCGGCTACTACATCCTCGGCGGCCCCTGGTCGATCCAGCTCGGTTCCAACGTGCGCATGGACCTGTTCTATTCGGCCTGGTCGCCGCGCAGGAAGGCGTGGTTCGACGCCTTCACGGTGTTCGTGCTGATGTTCTACCTCTGCGTCCTGATCTGGGGCGCGCTCAGCTCGACAGCCTATTCGCTCGGTCATTTCGGCACCGAGCCCTTCGTTTTCTTCAAGGACCTGATCGTGGCCTTCGTCACCGGCGGCCCGGATGCCGCCGGCGAGGTCATCGGCTACGTGGAGCGCAGCCCCACGGCCTGGCGTCCCTACCTGTGGCCGGTCAAGTTCGTCATGCTGCTCGGCTTCTTCCTGATGTTGCTCCAGGCGATCTCGGAGCTTGTGAAGGACATCGCCCGCATCAACGGGGAGGAGCTTTGATGTCCTACGAGATGATCGCCCTGCTCATGTTCGCCTCGATGATGCTGATGCTCCTCACGGGGCAACGCGTCTTCGGCGCGATCGGCGGCGTCGCGGCGGTGGCCGCGCTGGCGCTTTGGGGCACGGGCGGGGCGGAAGTGCCGTTCGCCGCCGCCATGAAGCTCATGAAGTGGTATCCGCTTCTCACCCTGCCGATGTTCATCTTCATGGGCTACGTGCTGTCGGAATCCAAGATAGCCGACGATCTCTACCGCATGTTCCATGTCTGGATGGGGCCGGTGCCCGGGGGGCTCGCCATCGGCACCATCGGCCTGATGGTCCTGATCTCCGCCATGAACGGGCTTTCGGTCGCCGGCATGGCCATCGGCGCCACCATCGCCCTGCCGGAGCTGCTCAAGCGCGGCTACAACAAGAAGATGGTGACCGGCGTCATCCAGGCCGGCTCGTCACTCGGCATTCTCGTGCCGCCATCGGTGGTGCTGGTGCTCTATGCCATGATCGCCCGTGCGCCCGTCGGCCAGCTCTGGCTCGCCGGCGTGGTCCCCGGTCTCATGATGGCGACGATGTTCATCGTCTACATCGCGGTGCGCTGCCGGCTGAACCCGGAGCTCGGTCCGGCGCTGCCGGCCGAGGAACGCAACGTGCCGCGGGCGGAGAAGATCCGCCTTCTCGGCGCCGGCATCCTGCCGATCGCCATCTTCGCGGCCATGATGGTGCCCTTCGTCAACGGCTGGACCAGCCTGGTGGAAAGCTCCGCGATCGGCGCGCTCGCCGCGCTTCTGGCGGCGGTACTGCGCGGGCGCATGACCTGGAAGGTGTTCGAGACTTCCACGCGCCAGACGCTGGCCATCTCCTGCATGTTCATGTGGATCATCCTCGCGGCGCTGGGCTTCGGCGCGGTGTTCGACGGCCTCGGCGCGGTCAACGCGATCTCCGACCTCTTCACCGAGAAGCTCGGCCTGTCACCCTGGATGATCCTGATCCTGATGCAGCTCTCGTTCCTGGTGATGGGCACCTTCCTGGACGACACGGCGATGCTCGTCATCGTGGCGCCGCTCTACGTGCCGCTCGTGGCGACGCTCGACCTCGGCCTGCCGCGCGACGAGGTGCTGATCTGGTACGGCGTGCTCTACACGGTGACGACGCAGATCGCCTACATGACCCCGCCGTTCGGCTACAACCTGTTCCTGATGCGCGCCATGGCTCCGCCTGAAATCAGCCTGCGCGACATCTACGGCTCCATCCTGCCCTTCGTGACGGTGATGGTTCTGGCGCTGGCGATCCTGATGCTGTTCCCTGAGATCGCCTTGTGGCTGCCGGATCTGGTCTACGGCCGCTGAGCGGCCGGGCATGGCGCGGGACACCGCGCGCGAGTTGCCCGGGAAACCGGGAAAGACGGGCGCAAAGCCCGCGAGACATCCGGGCGGTCGGCGGACCGTCCGGGCAAGCGAACGCGACAGAAGGGGAAAGACAACCATGACCAACAGACGCGATTTTCTGAAGAACGCGGGCCTTGGCACCGTTGCCGCTGCCGGAGCCTCCACGCTCGCCGCCCCGGCGGTTCTGGGCCAGGCGCCGATCAAGTGGCGCCTGCAGACCTACGCCGGTCCGGCGCTGGCGGAACATGTGATCAAGCCGCATATCGATGCCTTCAACAAGGCCGCGAACGGTCAGATGGAGGTGGAGCTCTACTTCGCCGACCAGCTCGTGCCGACCTCGGAGCTGTTCCGCGCGATGCAGCGCGGCACCATCGACGCGGTGCAGTCGGACGACGACTCCATGGCCTCGCCGACGGAAGTCACCGTCTTCGGCGGTTACTTCCCCTTCGCCAGCCGCTATTCGCTGGACGTGCCGGTGCTGTTCAACCAGTACGGACTGAAGGAGATCTGGGAGGAGGAATACGCCAAGGTCGGCGTGAAGCACATCTCGGCCGGCGCCTGGGATCCGTGCCACTTCGCCACCAAGGATCCGATCCGCAGCCTTGCCGACCTCAAGGGCAAGCGCGTCTTCACCTTCCCGACGGCGGGCCGGTTCCTCGCGCAGTTCGGCGTCGTTCCGGTGACGCTGCCCTGGGAGGACATCGAGGTGGCGCTGCAGACCGGCGAGCTTGACGGCGTGGCGTGGTCGGGCATCACCGAGGACTACACGGTCGGCTGGGCCGATGTGACCAACTACTTCCTGACCAACAACATCTCCGGTGCCTGGGCCGGGTCCTTCTTCGCCAACATGGAGAAGTGGAACGAGCTGCCGGATCACCTGAAGACGATGCTGCAGCTCGCGATGGATGCGTCCCACTACTACCGTCAGTGGTGGTACTGGGGCGGCGAGGCGAGCCTTCGCGTCAACGGAACCAAGATGGAGCTGACCTCGATCCCGGATGCCGAGTGGGCGACCGTGGAGGATGCGGCGGAAGTCTTCTGGGACGAGATCGCGGAACAGTCCGAGGTCAAGGCCAAGGTCGTGGAGATCTTCAAGAAGTACAACGCCGACATGCGCAAGGCCGGCCGGCCCTACCGCTACACCTGATGACGACGGTGCCGGGGGGCGGCATGTCCGCCCTCCGGTCCCTCCCCGCGCCGGCCCGTCCGGCGTTTGACACCGCACGAAAGCCTAACCGGGAACGAACGCCCCATGTCCGGCACCATGACCTTTGAAGCCCTCAAGAGCGCCGCCGCTGACGGCACCATCGACACCGTGCTCGTCTGCCTGGTCGACATGCAGGGCCGGTTGATGGGCAAGCGCTTCCATGTCTCCAATTTCATCGAGCATTCCCACGCCGAGACCCATTGCTGCAATTACCTGCTGGCAACCGACCTGGAGATGTACACCGTCGAGGGCTACCGCTCGACGAGCTGGGCGGCGGGCTACGGCGACTACGTGATGAAGCCCGACCTCTCCACGCTGCGGCCCGTGCCGTGGCTCGAGGGAACGGCGATGGTGCTGTGCGACGTGCTCGACCATCACACGCATGAGCCGGTGCCCCATTCGCCGCGCACCATGCTCAAGACCCAGATCGCGCGGCTGGAGGCCATGGGCCTCACGGCCATGATGGCGACCGAGCTGGAGTTCTTCCTGTTCGAGAAGGGCTTTGACGAGATCCGCAAGTCCGGCTTCCGCGACCTTGCGCCGATCTCGGGCTACAACGAGGACTATTCCATCCTCCAGACCACCCGCGAGGAGGCCGTCATGCGGCCGCTGCGCAACCATCTGGTGGCCGCCGGCATTCCGGTCGAGAACTCCAAGGGCGAGGCGGAAACCGGCCAGGAGGAGCTCAACATCCGCTATGCGGAGGCGCTCGCCACCGCCGATTTCCACACCATCGCCAAGCACGCAACCAAGGAGGTCGCCTGGCAGCAGGGTCACGCGGTGACCTTCATGCCCAAGTGGCACCGCGACAAGGTCGGTTCCGCCACCCATGTGCACCAGTCGCTGTGGACGAAGGACGGCAAGCCCGTCTTCCATGATCCCGACGCCGAGCACGGCATGTCGCGGACCATGCGTCACTACATGGCCGGACTGATCCGCTACGCCTCCGACTACACCGCCTTTCTCGCGCCCTATGTGAACAGCTACAAGCGCTTCCAGGAGGGCACCTTCGCCCCGACGAAGACGGCCTGGTCCATCGACAACCGCACGGCCGGCTTCCGCCTGTGCGGCGAGGGCACGAAGGCGGTGCGCGTCGAGTGCCGCATCGGCGGCTCGGACCTCAATCCCTATCTGGCGCTTGCCGTGCAGCTTGCCGCCGGCATTCGCGGAATGGAGGAGAAGCTGGAGCTGGACGCGCCGGTCACTGGAGATCTCTACCGGTCGCGCCGGCTGAAGGACGTGCCGCGCACGCTCAGGGCCGCAAGCGAGACCCTTCGCAAGTCGAAGATGCTGCGCGAGACCTTCGGCGACGACGTGATCGACCACTACGTCCGCGCGGCGGAGTGGGAGCAGGAAGAGTTCGACCGCGTGGTCACCGACTACGAACTCGCCCGCGGTTTCGAGCGGGCGTGACCTTCCCGCATCCGGGCAAGGTCAGCGAGACGGAACGCCGCCGCGCCCCCGCCGGGGGCGGCATTGGCGTTCACCGGCCGTGCGGAGCGCACGGCGTCAAGAAACCGGCCCACGACGAGGCCGGAGGATGATTGGGTGTGAAATGAGCGACACGATCAAGCTGATTACCCCCGTCGACGGCTCGGTCTATGCCGAACGCCCGGTGGCGAGCGCCGCCGAGATCGATAAGGCGGTGGCCGAGGCGCGCAGCGCGCAGGCGGCCTGGGCCGCGACGCCGCTCTCCGAGCGCTGCGACGCGGTGCTCGCCGCCGTCGCCGCGCTCGAGGCCATGAACGACGAGATCGTTCCCGAACTCGCCTGGCAGATGGGCCGTCCCGTGCGCTATGGCGGCGAGAAGGGCGGCACCCGCGAGCGCGCCGACTACATGGTGAAGATCGCGGAAGAGGCGCTGGCGCCGCGTCATCACACGGACCGTCCCGGCTTCACCCGCTACGTGAAGCCTGAGCCGCTTGGCGTCGTGCTGATCATCGCGCCGTGGAACTACCCGTTCATGACGGCGATCAACACCATCGTGCCGGCGCTCATCGCCGGCAACACCGTGATCCTCAAGCACGCCGCCCAGACCCTGCTCGTCGGCGAGCGGCTGGCGAAGGCCTTCGAGATCGCCGGCGTGCCGAAGGGCGTGTTCCGCAACATCGTGCTCAACCACGGCCAGACCGAGCAACTGCTCGCGTCCGGGCGGATCGACCACATCAACTTCACCGGCTCCGTCGGTGGCGGACGTGCCATCGAGAAGGCGGCGGCGGGCACTTTCGCCTCGCTCGGTCTCGAGCTTGGCGGCAAGGATCCCTCCTACGTGCGCGAGGACGCGGACGTGGCCTTCGCCATCGAGGGCATGGGCGATGGCGCCTTCTTCAACGCCGGCCAGTGCTGCTGCGGCGTTGAGCGTGTCTATGTGCACGAGAAGCACTACGACCAGGTGGTCGAGGGGCTCGTTGCCTTCGCCTCCAACTACAAGCTCGGCAATCCGCTCGATGAGGCGACCACCCTCGGCCCGATGGCCCAGGCCCGCTTCGCCGCCCATGTGCGCGAGCAGACCGCCGAGGCGCTGCGCAAGGGCGCGAAGGCGCTGGTCGACCCGAAGCTCTTCCCCGAGGACCGCGAGGGCACGGCCTACCTGATGCCGCAGGTTCTGGTGGACGTGGATCACCAGATGTCGGTCATGCGCGAGGAGAGCTTCGGTCCCGTCGTCGGCGTCATGAAGGTGCGCTCCGACGAGGAGGCGATCGCCCTCATGAACGACAGCCCCTACGGGCTCACGGCCTCGATCTGGACCTCCGACGAGGAGGCGGCGATCTCCATCGGCGACCGGGTCGAGACCGGCACCGTGTTCATGAACCGCTGCGACTACCTCGATCCGGCCCTGGTGTGGACCGGCGTGAAGGAGACCGGCAAGGGCGCGGCCCTGTCCGAGCTCGGCTACCTGTCGCTTACCCGGCCCAAGTCCTACCACCTTCGTACGAAGACCTGACCCGCACACGGGGTCCGGTTTCCACGTTTCCCGGATCCGGCGCACGGTGCGCCGGACCGGTTCCTTCCAATCCCTCAAGGTCGACTGCTCATGAGCACCACGCCCTCCGTCAACTGGTCCTACCCCACCGCCCTGCGTTTTGGCGCCGGTCGCATCAGGGAACTGGCCGCCGCCGCCGAGAGCCTCGGCATGAAGCGCCCGCTGATCGTCACCGATCCCGGGCTTGCCCGCCTGCCGATGATCGGCGAGGCCCTCGATCTGCTGAAGGCCGGCGGCCTCGAGCCGGGCCTTTTCAGCGAGATCAAGCCGAACCCGACCGCCGGGAACGTGGAAGCCGGCGTGGCCGCCTTCCGGTCCGGCGACCATGACGGCGTCATCGCCTATGGCGGCGGCTCCGGCCTCGACGCGGGCAAGGTCATTGCCTTCATGGCCGGCCAGACCCGGCCGATGTGGGACTTCGAGGACATCGGCGACTGGTGGACCCGTGCCGATCCGGACGGCATCGCGCCGATCCTCGCCGTTCCGACCACGGCCGGCACCGGGTCCGAGGTGGGGCGCGCCGGCGTCATCACCAACGAGGAAACCCACACCAAGAAGGTCATCTTCCATCCGAAGATGCTGCCGGGCATCGTCATCTGCGATCCCGAGCTGACGGTGGGGATGCCGCGCTACTTCACGGTCGGCACCGGCATGGATGCGCTGGCGCACTGCCTGGAGGCCTATTCCTCGACCTTCTATCACCCCATGGGCGACGGTATCGCCGTGGAGGGCCTTCGGCTGGTGTTCGAGAACCTGCGCCGGGTCGCCGAGACGCCGGACGATCTCGTCGCGCGCGGCCACATGATGTCGGCCGCCGCCATGGGCGCGGTCGCCTTCCAGAAGGGCCTTGGCGCGATCCATGCGCTCTCGCATCCGGTCGGTGCGCTCTACGACACGCACCACGGCATGACCAATGCGGTCTTCATGCCCTATGTGCTGGCGTTCAACCGGTCCGCCATCGAGGGCAAGATCGAGCGCCTGTCGGGGTATCTCGGCATGTCCGGCGGGTTCGACGGCTTCATGGACGAAATCCTGAAGCTGCGCGCCGACCTGGATGTGCCGGCCACGCTCGAGGGTCTCAAGGTCGACGGATCGAAGGCCGAGACCATCGCCGAGATGGCCGTGGTCGATCCGACCGCCGGCGGCAATCCGATCGAACTGACCAAGGAGGGCGCGCGCGCGATCTTCGACGCGGCCCTGTCCGGCAGGCTGTGACCGCGGGGCGCGGACGGACGGTCGCGTCCCTCCGCGCCGCCACGGCATGCCGCCCTTGCGCGCGGTCCGATTGACAGCGGCGCCCTTCCGCTCCTACATGCCCCATTCAGCCGGGGCCGCGCGGGTCGGGTGGCTCCCTTGGAACGGAAACACCTTCAGGCGCGCCTCGCGACACGAGACGGCACAGGACGGGCGAAATGACTGACACGCGGATCGATCGCCGCTTCGCGGCATGTCGGGCGGAAAACCGGCCGGCGCTGGTGACCTTCATCACCGCGGGCGATCCCGACCTTGCCACCTCCCAGGCCATTCTGGATGCGTTGCCGGCCGCCGGCGCCGACGTGATCGAGCTGGGAATGCCCTTCTCCGATCCCATGGCCGAAGGCGTGCCGATCCAGCTCGCCACCCAGCGCGCGCTGGCGGGCGGGCAGACCATGAACCGCACCCTCGACATGGTGCGCGCCTTCCGCAAGCACGACCAGGACACGCCGATCGTGCTGATGGGCTATTACAATCCCATCTACGTGCGCGACCCGGTCCGCTTCGTCGCCGAGGCGAAGGACGCCGGCGTCGACGGTTTCATCGTGGTGGACATTCCGCCCGAGGCCGACGACGAACTCTGCCTGCCCGCGCTCGAGGCCGGTCTCAACTTCATTCGCCTGACGACGCCGACCACGGACGATCGCCGCCTTCCCACGGTTCTCGCCAACACGTCGGGTTTCGTCTATTACGTTTCGGTGACCGGCATCACCGGTGCGACGATCTCCAACCGCACGAGTGTCGCGGAGGCGGTCCGGCGCATCAAGGGGCACACGGATCTTCCGGTTGCCGTCGGCTTCGGCGTCAAGACGGCCGAGGATGCCGAGGTGATCGGTCGCGATGCCGATGGCGTCGTCGTCGGGTCGGTGCTGGTCGATGCGGTGCGCAAGAGCCTGGATTCCCAGGGCCGGGCGACGGAGGGCACGCGCGATGCGGTGACCCGGATCGTGCGCGATCTGGCGGCCGGCGCGGCACGTGCGCGCGCCACGGCCGAACAGGCCGGCTGACGCGTCGGCGGGACATGCGTGGCGGCTCTGCCAAGTGGCCGCGAAACGAAGGGCAGACCCCGCGACGGGACGCCCGAGCAGATACGGACGGTAAGCCTTGAACTGGATCAACAACGTCGTTCGCCCGAAGATCCGCGGTCTCCTGCAGAAGCGGGACGTGCCGGAGAATCTCTGGATCAAGTGTCCCGAAACCGGTGAGATGGTCTTCCACCGGGATCTGGAAGCGAACCAGTTCGTGGTGCCCAATTCCAATCACCACATGCGCGTCTCCGCCAGGAAGCGCTTGGAGCTGTTCTTCGACGGCGGCACCTTCGAGAAGGTGAAGACGCCGGAGGTCGCCGTCGATCCCCTCAAGTTCCGGGACGAGAAGCGCTATACCGACCGTCTGCGCGATGCACGCGCCAAGACCGGTCTCGATGACGCGGTTCTGGTTGCAACCGGCAAGCTGAGCGGCATGGACGTCACCGCGGCCGTGCAGGATTTCGCCTTCATGGGCGGTTCGCTCGGCATGGCCGCCGGCGAGGCCGTCCTCACGGGCCTGGAGACGGCGGTCGCGCGCAAGACGCCCTTCGTGCTCTTCGCCGCTTCGGGTGGCGCGCGCATGCAGGAGGGCATCTTGTCGCTGATGCAGATGCCGCGCACCACCATCGGCGTGCAGATGATGCGCGAGGCCGGGCTTCCGTTCATCGTCGTGTTCACCAATCCCACGACCGGTGGCGTCACCGCCTCCTACGCCATGCTTGGCGACGTGCATCTTGCCGAACCTGGCGCGCTGATCGGTTTCGCGGGGCCGCGCGTCATCGAACAGACGATCCGCGAGAAGCTGCCCGAGGGCTTCCAGCGCTCCGAGTATCTGCTCGATCACGGCATGGTCGACATGGTCGTGCACCGTCACCAGATGCCGGAGACCGTCGCCCGCATCTGCCGCATCCTGACCAAGGCCGAAGTGTCGCTTCCCGAGGCCGCCGAGCTCGAGACGCCCGAGCCGGAGACCGAGGGGGAAACGGTCCAGGCGAGCGAGACCGCCGAGCCGGCAACGACCGCCGAGGCGACGGAGAAGGGCGCGGCCTGAGGTCGCGTTCCCCGGCCGCGGCGGCACGGTTCCGCCGGGGCCTCCCGACACGGGGCATCCTGCAGACGCGTGCGGGCGGACTGCGAACGGACCCTCACCAACTGCACCTGACCGCAGCGGGGCGGCGACATGGATCAGGTCACGGCCATTCTCGACAGGCTCCTCGCGCTGCATCCGCGCGAGATCGATCTGTCGCTCGGACGCATGGAGCGCCTGCTGGAGGCGCTCGGGCGGCCGCAGGACAGGCTCCCGCCGGTGGTGCACATCGCCGGAACCAACGGCAAGGGATCGACGACCGCCTTCATGCGGGCGATCCTGGAGGCCGCCGGTCTGCGCGTGCACGTTTATACCTCTCCCCATCTCGTGCGCTTCAACGAGCGCATCCGCCTTGCCGGGCGGCTGGTGGACGACGCCGAGCTTCTCGATGCGCTGGACCGGTGCGAGCAGGTCAATGAAGGCCGCGAGATCACCTTCTTCGAGGTGACGACCGCCGCCGCCTTCCACCTTTTTTCGCAGGTGCCGGCCGACGTGCTCTTGCTCGAGGTGGGGCTGGGCGGACGTCTCGACGCCACGAACGTGGTGGACGCGCCGCTGGCGGCCACGCTGACGCCGGTGTCCATGGACCACGAGCGCTACCTGGGCGAGACCCTTGAGGGCATTGCCTTCGAGAAGGCGGGGATCCTCAAGCACGGCCGTCCGGCCGTCGTCGCGCCGCAGGACGAGGCGGCGCTTGACGTCATTCGCGCCCGCGCCCGCGAGCTTGCCGCGCCCCTCACCGTCTTCGGCGAGGATTTCACCGCCTGGGAAGAGGGGGGGCGTCTCGTCTTCCAGGACGGGGACGGGCTTCTCGACCTGCCCCGTCCGAGGCTTTCCGGCGCGCACCAGATCGTCAATGCCGCCATGGCCGTCGCGACGCTCAAGGCTGCGGGGCTGCTTCCCGCAGCCGAGGCGGTCGAGGGCGGCCTGCAGCGGGTCGACTGGCCGGGGCGGATGCAGCCGATCGGGGCGGGACCACTTCTCGATCTCTGTCCGCCGGGCACCGAGCTCTGGCTCGACGGGGGGCACAACCCCGGCGCCGGCATGGTCATCGCCGCCGCCATGGCCGACCGGGAGGAACGCGCGCCGCGTCCGCTGCATCTCGTCGCGGGAATGCTCAAGACCAAGGATCCCGTCGGCTTCTTCGCGCCGTTCGAGGGACTGGCCGCGCATGTGGATTGCGTGGCCTTGCGCACGACGGAGAACGGTCGCGATCCGGAGGACCTTGTCGAGGCCGCGCGCGCGGCCGGGCTTGTCGCGGACGTGGCGCCGTCCGTCGAGGCGGCGCTGCGTCGTCTGCCGCGCGAGGGCGATGTGCCGCCGCGCGTTCTGGTGTGCGGTTCGCTTTACCTGGCGGGCGAGGTTCTTGCCGCCAACGGCATGTCGCCGGACTGAGCGAGGGCCTCCGGCGGGACTGCCGCCTCACAGCTTGCGCAGGCGGACCTCGTCGATGGCGTGATCGCGGTTCTTGTGCAGGATCAGGTCGGCGCGCGGGCGGGTCGGCAGGATGTTTTCCTGCAGGTTGACCAGGTTGATCTCGCGCCACAGGTCCTCGGCGATCTCCAGCGCCTCGTTCTCGCCCACCATCGAATACTTGTTGAAGTAGGAGCCGGGGTCGCGGAACGCGGTCTCGCGCAGGCGCATGAAGCGCTTCACGTACCACTCGTGCAGCACGTCCTCGTCGGCATCGATGTAGATCGAGAAGTCGAAGAAGTCGGAGACGAAGGGCACCTCCTTGCCGTCTCGCGGCAGGTTGGAGGTCTGCAGAACGTTCAGCCCCTCGAGGATGAGGATGTCCGGCCGGTCGACGGTGACATACTGGTCCGGCATCACGTCGTAGTAGAAGTGGGAGTAGACCGGCGCGCGCACGTGCCTCCGCCCGGCCTTGAGGTCCGAGAGGAAGGTGAGCAGCGTCGTGCGGTCGTAGCTTTCGGGGAAGCCCTTGCGCCGCATCAGGCCTTCCCGCTCCAGCACCGCGTTGGGATGCAGGAAGCCGTCGGTGGTGACGAGATCGACCTTGGGGCTTGCCGGCCAGCGCGCCAGAAGCGCCTGAAGCAGGCGGGCGGTGGTGGATTTGCCCACCGCGACGGATCCGGCAAGGCCGATGACGAAGGGGTTCTTCACCTCGTTGGAGCCCAGGAAGCGGTTCGTCGCCCGGTGAAGCTGCTGGGTCGCTTCCACGTAGTAGGCCAGGAGCCTGGAGAGCGGCAGCAGGATCGATTCCACCTGGGCGATGGAGACCGGATCGTTGAGGCTTTGCAGGCGCGCGACTTCCGAGGCCGTCAGGGTCATGGGCGTGTCGGCGCGCAGCCGGGCCCACTGGTCCTCGGAGAAGACCCGGTAGGGCGACAGGTCGTCGTCCCGGTATCTGCTGACGGTCTGTTCCATGGCGACGCTCGTCCCGTTCCGGCTGCGGTTGCCCGCGGCGTGCCCATTCCTCCCTGCCCCGAGCCGCGTCGCGACCGGAACGCCCCCCTCACGCCGTCAGGCGTGGGGCCCTTTTGTCGCGCCCCTCTTCACGTATCGGGGCGGGATGCCTTTTCCTCAAGCCCGGTCTGGCCCGTGCGCCGGGCAAGCTCCCGCATCACCTCGTCGAGCGGCACGTCGCCGGCGTGGAGCAGAACCAGGAGGTGGTAGAGCAGGTCCGCCGCCTCGCCGGTGAGTCCTTCCCGGTCGCGCTCCACGGCGGCGATGGCGGCCTCCACGGCCTCCTCGCCCACCTTCTGCGCGATCTTGGAAACGCCCTTGTCCATCAGCTTGCGGGTGTAGGAGCCCGGATCGCCGCTTGCAGCGCGCGTGCGCACGATGGCGTCGAGATCCGAAAGGGTGAAGCGTGTGTCGGTCATCTTCGGGCTCCGGCGGTGCCGTGTCAGGTGTCGAGCCGCATGGCGATGCCGCTTGACGCCATGTGCGTCTTGGCCTCGCGGATCGTGTGCGTGCCGAAATGGAAGATGGAGGCGGCGAGAACCGCCGTCGCATGGCCGTCGCGCACGCCCTCGACCAGATGATCGAGCGTGCCCACGCCGCCCGAGGCGATCACCGGAACGCTGACCGCGTCGGCGATGGCGCGCGTCAGCGCCAGGTTGAAGCCCTGCCGCGTGCCGTCCCGGTCCATGGAGGTGACGAGAAGTTCGCCCGCGCCAAGCTCCACGGCCTTCTTCGCGAAGGCGACCGCGTCGATGCCGGTCGGCGTGCGCCCGCCGTGGGTGAAGATCTCGAAGCGCTCCGCCTCGCCCTCGCCGTTCACCTGCTTGGCATCGATGGAGACGACGATGCACTGGGCGCCGAACTTCTCCGAGGCCTCGCGGATGAACTCGGGGTTCTTCACTGCCGCCGTGTTGATGGACACCTTGTCGGCGCCGGAGACGAGCAGCTTGCGGATGTCCTCGACGGTGCGCACCCCGCCGCCGACGGTCAGCGGCATGAAACAGGCTTCCGCCGTGCGGCGCACCACGTCGAAGATCGTGTCGCGACCCTCGTGGCTGGCGGTGATGTCGAGGAAGCAAAGCTCGTCCGCCCCGGCCGCGTCATAGGCCTTCGCGGCCTCGACCGGGTCTCCCGCGTCGACCAGATTGACGAAATTGACGCCCTTGACGACACGGCCGTCTTTTACGTCAAGGCAGGGAATGACTCGTGCTTTCAACATCTTAGGCGGTTATCCAGCGTATTTCGCGGTCGCAGCATACAGCCCCCGCCCCGCTCTGGAAAGGCGCTAGCGGGCGGAATGACCTTTTCGCTTGCGTGTAAGACCGCGCGCGACCTTCTTCAGGGCGGTCCACCATGTGGCATCGCCCGTGAACGGCCGCGTTGCGCGCGAAAAAACGCCGGCGTCGGTCTGATGCCGGCGTCGGGATTCCGGGAGACGGCGGGCACTCAGGCGCCGAGGACCTTCAGCGCCTCGGCCGGATCGAGGCGTCCGTCATAAAGCGCACGGCCCGAAATGGCGCCATCCAGCTGGGCGGCCTCCGGCGAGGCGAGGCGCTTCACGTCCTCGATCGAGGCAAGGCCACCCGAGGCGATGACGGGAATGGAAGTGGCGGCGGCGAGGTCCAGCGTGGAGTCCCAGTTGATGCCGGCCAGGACCCCGTCGCGGTCGATGTCGGTGTAGATGATCGCGGAAACGCCCGCGTCCTCGAACCGTCCGGCAAGCTCGATCGCCGAAAGCTCCGAGGTTTCCGCCCAGCCTTCCACCGCGACCCGGCCGCCGCGCGCGTCGATGCCCACGGCCACATGGCCGGGAAACAGGCGGCAGGCCTCGCGCACCAGCCCCGGATCGCGCACCGCGACGGTGCCAAGGATGACGCGGGAGATGCCCTTGGCGAGCCAGGCCTCCACATGGTCGAGGGTGCGGATGCCCCCGCCAAGCTGCACCGGGTTCTTGGTCGCCTTGAGGATGGCGTCCACCGCGTCGCCGTTGCGGCTTTCGCCGGCGAAGGCGCCGTCGAGGTCGACCACATGCAGCCGCTTGAAGCCCTGGTCCTGGAAGGCGCGCGCCTGCGCGCCCGGATCGTCGCTGAAGACGGTGGCCTGTTCCATGTCGCCGAGCTTCAGGCGCACGCACTGTCCGGCCTTGAGGTCGATGGCGGGGTAGAGATGGGGCATTGTCGGTCCGTGGCTTGGCCGGGCGCGCTTTAAGGCGCCCAGTCGAGGAAGTTCGCGATGAGCGACAGGCCGAGGCGCTGGCTCTTTTCCGGGTGGAACTGGGTGCCGAACCTGGTGTCCCGGCACACGGCGGCCGTGATCGGGCCGCCATAGTCGGCGGTGGCCAGGACGTCCTCGCCCCGCTCCGCCTTGAGGTGGAACGAGTGCACGAAGTAGGCGTGCAGGCCCTTGTCCCCTGTCTCGATGCCGGCGAACAGCGGGTGGTCCTGGGCGGTCAGCGAGATCGTGTTCCAGCCCATGTGGGGGATCTTGAGAGCGGGATCGTCCGGCGTGATCGCGGTCACGTCGCCCGGCACCCAGCCAAAGCCCTCCACCGTCTCGAACTCGAGACCGCGCGTGGCCATGAGCTGCATTCCCACGCAGATGCCGAAGAAGGGGCGCCCCTTCGTTTCCACGGCTTCCACGAGTGCTTCCGTCATGCCGTCGACGGCGGCGAGCCCCCGCCGGCAGTCGGCGAAGGCACCCACGCCCGGCAGGACGATGCGGTCGGCGCGGGCGACCACGTCCGGGTCCGCGGTGACACGGACCTCGGGCGACTTGCCGTGCCCGTGCGCGGCCCGCTCGAAGGCCTTTTCGGCCGAACGCAGGTTGCCGGAACCGTAGTCGATGATGGCGATCAGCATGGGTCTGTCCGTTGGAGCGTGTGGTCGCGGGTCATGAAGGGCGGAACGACGCTTCGGCGTCGCGCGCGGGGTGTCCTAGCCGTTGATCGGGGTCAGTGTCGATGGGTGCCAAGCGTCAGGCCGACAACCTGTTCCCGGCTGGTGCGTGGCGCGGGCGTGCGTCTTGCCGGCCCGCGTGTCGGGTTCGCGGTCTCCGCCGTGCTCTCGCCGGTGCCGTCGCTTGTGTCCGAAGCGCCTGATGCGTCGGCCGCCACCGTTGCGTCCGCAAGCGCGGGGACATCCGCCGCATCCTGCGCCAGGCCGGTGAAGAAGCGCCATTCGGCATCGGCGCGTCCCTGTGCCTCGACCACCGCGACGAAACGCCAGCCGCGCCGTTCCAGGGTCCAGCGGCGCAGGCCGTTGGCTTCCAGCGCGAACAGGAAGGTGACGAGCAGGCTGACGATGCCCACCCCCGGTCCGTTGCTGTAGCGCGCGCCGAGCTCGAGCGTGATCGTGGCGACGAGGAAGACGCCGAGCACGAGCCAGAGCCGCTGCCACAAGAGCCAGGGGATGGAGAGGAAGAATGCGGGAAAGGAAAAGCCGTCCTTTATGAAAACGCTCCGCTCGAGATCCTGCTCGCGCAGGGCCGTGTGCGTTTTTCCGGGGGGCACGAGCACCATGAAGATCGCCATTGCCGGATCTCCCCTTCGCCGTTCAGCCGCCGAGCTGGCCCTTGGTGGAGGGCACGCGTCCGGCCTGGCGCGGGTCGGGCTCGATCGCCACCCGCAGGCACCGCGCCACGGCCTTGAAGCAGGTCTCGGCGATATGGTGGCAATTGGTCCCGGTCAGGTTGGCGATGTTGAGGGTGATCCCGGCGTTCATCGCGAAGGCGCGGAAGAACTCCTCGAACAGCTCCGTGTCGAAGTCGCCCACCTTGTCGCGCGGGAAGGTCACGTCCCACACGAGGAACGGCCGGCCCGACACGTCGAGCGCGCAGCGCGTCAGCGCCTCGTCCATGGCCAGGTGGCAGTCGGCATAGCGGGTGATGCCGGTCATGTCGGCCAGCGCCTCGCGCAGGGCCTGTCCGAGCGCGATGCCCACGTCCTCCGCCGTGTGGTGGAAGTCGATGTGCGTGTCGCCCTTGGCGCGCACGGTGATATCGATCAGCGAGTGGCGCGAGAGCTGCTCGAGCATGTGGTCGAGGAAGCCGACCCTGGTCGAGATGTCGAAGGTTCCCGTGCCGTCGAGCGCGACGCTGACGGCGATATCGGTTTCCTTGGTGGCGCGCGTGATCGATGCGGTGCGCATGGGCGATGTCGATCCTCTGTCGAGAGGCTGCCCGCGTCTTGCGCGACGGCGGCCCGAAAAGCAGTCGAAAGGCTTGTATCAGGTGGCAGGGCGCTTTGAAATACCCGGCGCGCGCCGCGCGCTTTCAGCCTTTCGCACATGCGAAGCTGGCAAACCGCGTCCGGCTTGGCTAAGAGGGAAAGAACGCCGTTTTCCGCGCCTCGGCGCGGATCTTGGACCATTCGTCATCGGAGACCCGAAAAGATGCCTGCCGAAAGTGCCGAAACGACCGCCGAGACCGCCGACCCCGAGCCGTCGAGGCGTTACGCGCCCGCCTCAGCCCGCGACCGGCTGATCCTCGGCCTCGACGTTCCCACCGTCGAGGAAGCCCGAGCCATCGTGCGCGAGACGGCAGGCGCGGTGGGCACCTACAAGATCGGAATGCAGCTTCAGTTCGCCGGCGGCCTCGGCCTCGCGCAAGAGCTGGCCCGCGACGGGCATTCCGTCTTTCTCGACGTCAAGCTTCTCGACATCGACAACACGGTCATGAAGGCGGTCGAGAACATCGCCCGCATGGGCGTGCGTTTCGTCACCATCCATGCCTATCCCAAGGCCATGCGGGCCGCCGTTGCGGGGCTCGCGGCGGGCGGCGGAGATCTCTGCCTGCTCGGCGTGACCGTTCTCACCTCCATGGACGAGGACGACCTGCACGATGCCGGCTACGCGGGATCCGTGGGCGATCTGGTCGTCGCCCGCGCGGCCAACGCACGTGCCGCGGGCATGGGCGGCATCGTCTGCTCGCCGCAGGAAGTCGGGTCTCTGCGCCCGGTGCTCGGCCCGCATCCCGTCACCGTCACCCCAGGCATCCGCCCGGCGGGAAGTGCCGCCGGCGACCAGAAGCGCATCATGACGCCCGCCGACGCGATCCGCGAGGGCGCCGACTACCTGGTCGTCGCGCGTCCGATCCTGGAAGCGACCGACCGGCGCGCGGCGGCGGACAGCATCGTGGCGGAGATCGACGCGGCCCTTTGAGGCCGCGCCGACCGGTTCAGGCGCACACGGCTCAGGCGCGGACGGTTTCCACTGCCCGCTCACGTGCCACCGCCTCGGCGAGGAAGCCGGTTGCCGCCGTGAGGCCGCCGGATGCGCCCGCCGCTCCCAGAACGGCCAGGCCCGTCTCGATGGCCCCGAGGGCGCCGAACACCGTCGGTGCGTTCACGTGGCCCATGTGCCCGATGCGGATGCCCGTTCCGGCGATCTCGCCGATGGTGCCGCCGAGCGTCACGCCGCAGGTGTCCTCGCAGAAGGCAATGAGGTCCATCGGCGCCAGGCCGGGGGTGAGCACGGTGGTGACGGAGGGTGAGCGCTGGGCCGGATCGGTGACGTTGAACGCCACCGCCCCGCCCTTCGCCCAGTGGGCAACGGCGGCGTGCACCGCGCCCGACAGCAGCGCGTGGCGGCGGAAGGCCGCATCGAGCCCTTCCTCCAGCAGCATGTCGAGTGCCTTGCGGAAGCCGAAGAGCATGTGCTCGGGCGGTGTGCCGCAGTATTTCATGTAGTGCTCTCGGCCCATGCGCGCCGTCCAGTCCCAGTAGCGGGTGCGCAGGTCGGCGTTTTCATGGGCCTTGAACGCGCGCGGGCCGGCGGCGATCACGCCGAGGCCCGGAGGCGTCATGAGCCCCTTCTGCGAGCCGGTCAGCGCCAGGTCGATGCCCCAGGCGTCCATCTCGAAGGGTGTCGTGCCGAGCGAGGCGATTGCGTCGACGAGGAAAAGGGCCGGATGTCCCGCCGCGTCGATGGCCTTTCGCATGGCGGGAATGTCGTTGATGACCGACGAGGCCGTGTCGACCTGCACGGTGAGCACGGCCTTGATCTCATGGCCCGTGTCCTCGGCCAGCCGTGCCTGGAGAGCGTCCGGATCGGCGGCGCGGCGCCAGTCTCCGGGCAGGATCTCCACGTCGAGGCCGAGGCCGGAGGCCATCTCGCCCCATCCGCGCGCGAAGCGGCCGCAGTCGAGCACCAGCACCTTCTCGCCGCGCGACATGACGTTGGACAGCGCGGCCTCCCAGGTGCCGTGGCCGTTCGCGGCGTAGATGAAGGTTTTCGCCTCGCGGGTGCCGAACACGGTCTTCAGATCCGCGAGCAGCGTGTCGGTCAGGTCGACGAGGGGGCCGCGGCGGATGTCGATGGCGGGGCGGTGCATGGCCGAGAGCACCGCGTCGGGCACGGTGGTCGGACCGGGAATCATGAGAACCTCGCGGCCTTTGGCGAGCATGGCGAACCTCTGGAAAAAGCGGGCGGCGGTCGGCGCCGGTGGGAAAGCGGGCGGGGGTGCATCCTCCGTCCGGGACGGATCACACCACGTTCTTTTCCGACACAGGCCGGTCTTGTGCAAGCCTGTCGAAGCCGAGCGCGGAGAGGTCGAGGCTGCGGTAGGCCCCGTGGACGAGAAGCTCGGCGATGCCGCGCCCCACGGCGGGAGCCTGCTGAAGCCCGTGGCCGGAAAAGCCGGTGGCGAGGTAGAAGCCCGGAACGTCGCCGACCTCGCCCAGAAGCGCGTTGTGGTCGTAGAGGTTCATGTCGTAGTGGCCGGCCCAGGCCGCGCCCGGCCGGATCGCCTCGAACGCCGGGATGCGCGCGGCGAGTGTCGGCCACAGGTGGTCCTCGAAGAAGCCGTGCTCGACCTTGAAGTCGTGGCTCTCGGGGTCCGTTGCCGGAGCCGAGCCGCACAGGAAACCGGTCCCTTCAGGGCGCACATAGGTGCCGTTCGGGTCGATCAGCAGCGGGCAGCCCTTCACCTCCTCGCGGCAGTCGAAGGTGAAGATCATGCGCTTGCGGCTTTCGAGCGGCAGCGTCACGCCGAGGTCGGCGGCGATCTTTCGCGCGCCGCTCGCACCCGCCGCATCGACCAGCCGGCCGCAGGAGACCGTTTCGCCGTTCGAGAGCGTCAGGCGGAAGCCTTCGCCCTCGCGCGCGGTTTCCGCAACCTCGGCGGCGAGATAGGGCACGCCCAGCGCCCGCGCCTTCTTGCGGAAGGCCTGCATCAGCCCGTAGCCGTCGAACCAGCCCTCGCCCGTGTGGCCGAAGCAGCCGGCGGAAATGTCCTCGACGTTCAGCCAGGGAAAGCGGGCGGCGAGCGCGTCCGGCTCGAGAAAGGCGATGTCGGCGCCGAGCCGGGCCTGAAGGGCGTGGTTCTCCTCCAGGATCGACCGCTTGTCGGGCGTTGCCAGAAACAGGTAGCCGCCCTCGTGGAGGTCGATGGCCGGGCGCTCGCCGCCCGCCTCCAGACGGCTGCCGATCTCGCGCAGGAACGCGATGCCGTAGAGCGAGATCTCGATGTTGACGGCGGTGGAGAACTGCTGGCGGATCGAGGCGGCGGACAGCGCCGAGGCGCAGCGCGCGTAGGAGGGATCCTTCTCGACGACCAGCACGCTGCCGCGCCAGTCCGGGTCCATGGCCAGGTGGCAGGCGATGGAGGATCCGGTCACCGCGCCGCCGACGATGGCCACGTCCACGGTGTGATCCGCCTGGGCGGGTGCGTTGCTGCCGCGCGCGTTCATCCCCGTATCGCCTCCTCCGCGTGCCTGACAATGCCCGGACGGGTTGGCACGACCGCGAAAGGCCGGCCCGCGTCGACGGGTCCGGCCCTTGCTGTCATGTCAGGGAGCCGGCGTCAAAAGAACGCCTGAAGCCCCGTCTGGGCGCGGCCGAGGATCAGCGCATGGACGTCATGCGTGCCCTCGTAGGTGTTCACCGTCTCCAGGTTCTGGGCGTGGCGCATCACGTGGTATTCTTCCTGGATGCCGTTGCCGCCGTGCATGTCGCGGGCCTGGCGGGCGATGTCCAGCGCCTTGCCGCAATTGTTGCGCTTGACGATGGAGATCATCTCCGGCGCCACCTTGCCCTCGTCGAACAGGCGGCCGACGCGCAGGGAGCCCTGCAGGCCGAGCGAGATCTCGGTCTGCATGTCGGCGAGCTTCTTCTGGAAGAGCTGCGTCTGGGCGAGCGGCTTGTTGAACTGCTTGCGGTCGAGGCCGTACTGGCGCGCGCGGTGCCAGCAGTCCTCGGCGGCTCCCAGAGCACCCCAGGAGATGCCGTAGCGGGCGCGGTTGAGACAGCCGAAGGGGCCCTTCAGGCCGGACACGTTGGGAAGCAGCGCGTCCTCGCCCACTTCCACGTTGTCCATGACGATCTCGCCGGTGATCGAGGCGCGCAAGCTGAGCTTGCCGCCGATCTTGGGCGCGGACAGGCCCTTCATGCCTTTCTCGAGCACGAAGCCTCGGATCGCGCCGTCATGGGCGTCGGACTTGGCCCAGACGACGAAGACGTCCGCGATGGGCGAGTTGGAGATCCACATCTTGGATCCCTTGAGGCGGTAGCCGCCGTCGATCTTCTCGGCGCGGGTACGCATGCCGGCCGGATCGGAGCCGGCGTCCGGCTCGGTCAGGCCGAAGCAGCCGACCCATTCGCCGCTGGCGAGCTTGGGCAGATACTTCTTGCGCTGTTCCTCGGTGCCATAGGCATAGATGGGATACATCACGAGGGAGGACTGCACCGAGTTCATCGAGCGGTAGCCGGAATCGATGCGCTCGATCTCGCGGGCGACGAGGCCGTAAGCCACGTAGGAGGCGCCGGCGCAGCCGTACTCCTCGGGAAGCGTCACGCCGATCAGGCCGAGCTCGCCCATCTCGTTGAAGATCTCGCGGTCGGTCTTCTCGTGCGCATAGGCTTCCAGGACGCGCGGCAGGAGCTTGTCCTGTGCATAGGCGCGCGCCGTCTCCATGATCAGGATCTCGTCCTCGGTGAGCTGGTCGCGCAGCAGGAACGCGTCGTCCCAGGCGAAGCGGCCGCCGCCGGTGGGATCGGACTTGGTCGAATGGCTCATGAATGGTCCTCCGGCTTTTTCGAAAGGCACCCGTCGCGCGCGGGTCTCGCGTCGCCAGGCCTTCTGTCATGTCTTGCAGGCGGGCGGGAGTGTCCGGTCTGTGCAGCCCGCGGCAAAGTGATATGTTGTCGCGGGTTCATGAGGAAATGGAATAGGTTTTGAAACGCGGTTTCGTCCCCCACGCCGACAGCCTGATCGCCTTCGAGTGCGCGGCACGCCACGGCAGTTTCACCCGCGCGGCAGAGGAGCTGCACCTGACCCAGGGCGCGGTGTCCAAGCAGGTGCGCCATCTGGAGACGCGTCTTGGCGTCGAGCTTTTCAAGCGTGTGCGCCAGCGCATCGTGCTGACCGATGCCGGCCGGCTCTATCTGCAGGACGTGCGCGGCGCGATCGAGCATCTCGTCGCCGCCACGCGTCAGGTCATGTCCTTCGCCGGAAACGAGGACGTGCTCAATCTCGCGACATTGCCCTCGTTTGGCACGCGCTGGCTCGCTCCGCGTCTTGCCCGCTTCATCGAGGCCGTGCCGACCGCGAGCTTCAACATCGCGGTGCGCCTGCGCCCCTTCGACTTCGCCAAGGAGCCCTTCGACCTCGCGATCCACTATGGCGATCCGGTCTGGGCCGGAGCGGTCGCCGAGCCGCTGTTTCGCGAGGATGTCATCGCGGTGGCTTCGCCCGGGTTTCTCGAGCGTCACCCGGTCGCGACGCCGGCCGATCTCGCCCCCGTCCTGCGCCTGCACCAGTCCACCCGCCCGCTTGCCTGGCGCCAGTGGTTCGAATGCGCGGGCGTGGAAACCGATCTCGCGTTCCAGGGGCCGCGCTTCGAGCAGTTCGTGCTGATGGCCGAGGCCTCCGCGAACGGGCTCGGCGTTGCGCTCGTGCCGCGCTTTTTCGTCGATCGCGATCTCGCCGAAGGGCGACTGGTGAAGCTCTTCGAGACCGAACTGCGCCTGCCGTCCGCCTATCATCTCGTTTATCCGGAAAACCGCACGCTGCGTCCGGTCGCGGCACGTTTTCGCGACTGGCTGAAGGGAGAAGCGGCAGCCAACGCCCCGTAGGCGCGGTCCCACGGACGAGAGGGGACCGGCTTGTTCGCCGGGCTTGCGCGCAACCTTGCATTTCCCTGTCGTTTGCACGCCGCACATGCCGCGTTTGCGGGGAGACGACCCGGGTGAAACGTAAAAAGGCATTGAAGACGTTACGGCAGATTTCATACAGGCTTTTATCGATTGCGTTTCCACGTATCGGTTTTTTGTTTGCAGTCTGCGCGAATCCTGTTGGTATCGATCCTGTCTTCAGTCATGGAGATGCGGCGGTCCTGACCGTGAGGCTCCCCCCCTCCCTCCTCGCGGTCAGGACCATTTTTCCTTCTGGTTGAAATCGGGAAGCTCCGGCTTCCACGCCTTCGGGTCTTCCGACAGGGCCTTCCGCAGCGAAGGCCCTTTTTGTTGTCCGCCGGTGCTATTTGCAGGTCGGCGCCTTCTTTCCCTCCACATGCACCCTCACCCGTGTGATGCCCCTGCGCAGGAATGCCAGGTCGCGCGCCGCGCGGCGTGAAACGTCGATCACCCGGCCGCGCACGAAGGGGCCGCGATCGACGATGGTCAGCTTCACCTTGCGGCCGTTGGCCAGGTTCTCGACCGTGACGCGCGTGCCGAAGGGAAGCGTGCGATGGGCGGCCGTCAGGGCTTCCGGGTCGGCGATCACGCCGCTGGCGGTGCGTCCGCGAAGTTCGTACCAGGAGGCCTTTCCGCATTGGGCGAGCGCGGGAGGCGCGGCGAAAACCGCCATGGCGAGGAGAAATACTGCCCGAGGGGCATGCGGGCGAGCCTTGCGAATCATTTGGCACAATCCATAATTCGAATTCGGATACTGGGGCTTTCGCAGGCCCTTCCGCAGCGTTTTGTCGGTTGCGTGCGTACATGGAGGGGTGCGTCGAGCCGGATGAAGAGTGACCCTGTCAATATTTCATGATTTTCTTGTGGCAGACGGTTTACCCTTCGTCATCCTGGCCTTCGGTGGCCGGGTGCTGGCCCGGGCGGGGCGTCTGGATCGGAAGCGTATATGGTCAAGGTCGAGGGCGGGGGACGTCCGATCAATCACGAGACGGAAAGCCTGCATGCCTCCATTCTCGAGGCTTGCGGCGATCCTGTCTATTTCTGCACGCCCGACCGCATCATTCGCGAGGCGAACGACGCCTATGCCCGGCTGAACGGTTTCACCCGCGACCAGGTGCTCGGGCGAACGGTGCGCGAGATCGCGGGCGAGGGCGTCTACGGGCACCGGGCCGAACGGCTGGCGCGTGCCTTTGCCGGAGAGAGCATCGACTTTCAGGACTGGGTCGAGGTGCCCGGAATCGGTCGGCGCTTCTACGACGTGCGGTATCAGCCCGTGCGGGATGCGCGGGGTGAGCTGATCGGGGTCGCCGCCTTCGGTCGCGACATCACCGGGATGAAGGAGACGGACGAGGCGTTGCGCCTCTACGGATCGATCGTGCTGCAGATGTCGGACCGCATCTCCGTGTTCGACCGCGAGTTCCGCTTCCTTTTCGTCAACGAGAGCAATGCCCGCTGGTACGGACTTCCGCGAGAGGAGATGGTCGGGCACTACCTGTACGACCTCGTCGGGGTCGAGCGGTTCGAACGCGAGCTGCGTCCGAGCCTCGAACGCTGTTTCTCCGGTGAAACCGTGGATCTGGATCTCCTGACGCGCAAGCCGGACGGGCGCGAGGTCATCTGGTCGATCCGCCTGGAGCCGTTCCGGAATGACGCCGGCGCCGTGGACGCGGCCATGGTGATGTCGCGCGACGTCACCGAGACGCGCCGCCTCGCCCATCGCCTCGAGCGCCTGACGCTCGAGGACGATCTCACAGGCATCGCCAACCGGCGCGCCTTCGAGCAGTGGCTCGGCAACCGGCTTGCCGCGCTCGATCCGCGCACGGCGCTGGACGGGGGGCAGGGCTTCGGTGTCGTGTTCCTCGATCTCGACGGCTTCAAGCTGGTCAACGACACGGCCGGTCACGGGGCGGGCGACCGGTTTCTCGTCGGCGTTGCCGATTGCATTTCCGCCTTTTCCGGCTCTGCGGTGCATGTGGCGCGCATCGGCGGCGACGAGTTCGGCATGATCGTCGATTCCGACGACTCCGTCGCCGTCAAGGTCCTGTGCGAGCGGGTGCTCGCCGACCTGAACGACTTTCACTTCGCCGTTGACGGCATGACCTTCCGAGGCGGGGCCAGTGTCGGTTTCACCATGGTGAGGCCCGAGGAGGTGTTCCCCGCCGGCGGGCGTGACATCAGCCGGGTGCTGCAGCTTGCTGACCAGGCCTGTCTTGCCGCCAAGGCCGCCGGCGGGCGGCGCGTCGTGCAGCTGTCGGCCAACGCCGAGATCGCCCAACGCCAGCGCGACGAGTTGCGCCACCTCACGGTGATCGAGAAGGCCCTTTCGGATGGCGCCTTTCATCTCGAGCAGATGCCGGTCGTCGCACTCGATGGGGGCGGCACAGCCTTTCACGAGGTGCTGATGCGCCTGGCGCTGCCCGACGGTACGCTTGCCGGGCCGAACATGATCTCCGCCGTCGCCGAACGTCACGGGCGCACCAGCGAACTCGACACCTGGCTCGTGACGGCGGTTCTCGAGCGCCTTTGCGCCAACCGCGATGCGCGGGACTGTGTCTCGATGAACCTTTCGGGAAGCGCCATCTGCGACGAGCGCTTCGGGGCCTTTCTCGGTGACAGGCTCGGCGACAACCGGGATCTTGCCGGCCGGCTGATCATCGAGCTTGGCGAGGCGGATCTCGTGCAGCTCGACAATGCCGCCTGGATCCTGCTGCGGCACCTGCGGCGTCTCGGGGTGCGGGTTGCGCTCGACGGCTTCGGGCGCGGCTTCGGCGTCGTGACGCAGGTGCGCGACGGCATCTTCGATTTCATCAAGATCGATCGCCTGCTGGTGGCCGACCTTGCCGATGAGCCGGTCAATCGCGCGGCGGTCACGGGCGTGGTCGCGCTTGCGCGGACGCTGGGCCTGCCGACGGTGGCCGAGCATGTGTCGGACGCGGCCGCCCTTCCCGTCCTGCGCGAACTGGGCGTCCACTATGCGCAGGGCAAGGCTGTCCGCCCCGCCCGGGCATGGCCGCTCGCCGACGGTTGATCCAAGCACCGGGTCACGCATCGCGACCGGCGACCCGATCCGCCAGCGCGGCGATGTCGGCGTCATTTGGAAACCGCGCCAGCGCCTCGCGTGCCGTCTCGCCGGCGCCGGACGCGTCTCCCGCCCGGGCAAGGGCCAGGATCAGCTCCCGCCAGAACTGCTTGCGCCAGCGTTTCGGCTGGGCGGCGAGCCCCTTCGCGCTTTCCGTCAGTGTGATCGCCTCCCGCAGGACCCCTGCGGCTTCCGCCGCGCGACCGGCGGCAAGCAGGCATTCGGCAAGCAGAAGTCCGTGGCCCGGGTTGAGCGCGGGAACGAGGTCGCGGGCGAGGGCGTCCGGATCCGGCGGATCGCCGGTCGCAAGCCGGTGTCCCGCCGTGGCGAAGGCGTCCGCAGTGCCCGCCCCCTCCGGCGAGATCAGACCCCGCTCGTCGCAGAGCCCTGCGAGATCGCGGTCGAAGCGGGCGATCAGCTTGCGGACGATGTTGAGCGTGTAGAGGTGGTCGTGGCTTGCATGCGGTGATCGCAGCGCCAGAAGCCTCACGGCCGGCGGCCGCGGGATCCGCGCCAGCCGCGCGAAGCCGGCCGCGTCGACGGGATCGTGCAGTCCGAAGACCAGCGTCAGCGGATGCGGCGTCCGCGTTTCGGCAAGCGCGCGGACAAGGTCCGGCTCTCCCGGTTGTCCGGGAGCCCTGTAGAGGCCGCTATGGGTGCCCGGCAGTCCCAGCTCGAACTCCGGCCCGAAGGCATAGGCCGCGCCGTCACGCCGGCGAAGCGCGGTCGCCAGCGCGCCGTAGGCCCCCTTGGAGGCGCCGTAGTGGATGATGCGCGAAGGCGCGGCGACGGCGAGGGCTGCGTCGATGGCGGCATCGGTCGCCGCCTCGCATCCCAGGTACCAGGCGCTGTCCGGACAATCGAGAAACAGGCAGGCATGGCGCGTGGTGGCGAAAAGCCGTTCGAGCCCGAAGCGGGGCGGCACGACCCGCGCCTGCGACTGCACCACGACAAGCGTGTCGCTTCCGCCCGAGGGTGCCGCGCGGAAGCGTCGTCGCAGCCCGCTTTGCGGATCAAGTCCGTCCAGCGGATCGTGGGTGCCCGTCGTGACCATGGCCCACCCCTTATCAGATCTGCGGGCCGATCCAGAAGCTTGCCGGTGTCGCGCGCCGGGGGGAGCGCGCCTCGGCGATATGGGCCGTCTCCGGGTCGAGGCTCGCGAAGGCCTCGTACTGGGTGAGGAACACCCTGCCGGTGAGGTGCTGCAGGAAGTCGGTGCGTTCCAGCCGGTCCATCACCGGTCCCTTGATCTCGGACAGGTGGAAGGCGACGCCTGAATCGCCGAGCCGGCGGTTGATTTCCTCCAGGCTTTCCAGCGCCGAGGCGTCGATCTCGTTCACGGCCGTCGCCTGCAGCACCACATGCGCGATGGCCGGACGTTCCGCGACGAGTTCCAGCAGCCGGTCCTCCAGATAGCGTGAATTGGCGAAGAACAGGCTTTCGTCGACGCGCACGCTCAACACGCGCTCGCCGGTGATGACCTTGTGGCGGTTGATGTTGCGGAAGTGCTCGGTGCCGGGAACGATCCCGACGACGGCCATGTGCGGGCGGGCGTTCCGGTGCAGGTAGAGCGCCAGCGAAACGGCGACGCCGGTCACCACGCCGGGCTCGACGCCGAAGCCGAGCGTGACGAGGATCGTGCCGGCCATGGCCGCGAAGTCGCTCTTCGAATAGGCCCACACCCGGGCGAGCGCCTTGAGGTCCACGAGCGAGAGCACGGCGACGATGATGGTCGCGGCGAGCGTCGCCTGGGGCAGGTCGGCGATCAGCGGCGTCAGGAACATGGTGGCGAGCGCGATGCCCACGGCGGTGAAGGCGCCGGCGGCCGGCGTGCGCGCGCCGGCATCGAAGTTCACCACCGAGCGGGCGAAGCCGCCGGTCACCGGATAGCCGCCCGACACCGCCGAGGCGATGTTGGCGGTGCCGAGCCCGATCAGCTCCTGGTCGGGCTGGATGCGCTGGCGCCGCTTGGCGGCGAGCGTCTGGGCGACGGAGACCGATTCCACGAAGCCGATCACGGAGATCAGCAGCGCCGGCACGGCAAGGGCCGCCCACAGGTCCGGGTCGAGGATCGGCATGTGCGGGCTCGGCAGGCCGGAGGGAATATGGCCGACGAGGTGCACGCCCCTCGCGCCCAGGTCGAACCAGGAGGCGGCGAGCGTGGTGAGGGCAACGGCGGCCACCGGCCCGGCCTTCACCAGGATGTCGGCCATGCGCGGACCCAGGCCGGCGGTGACGAGCAGGGGCTTGACCCGACTGCGCACCAGAAACAGGAACAGGGTCGCCGGCACGCCGACGGCGAGTGTCGCCATGTTGGTGTCGCCGATGCCCGCCGCCAGCCCGCCGACGATGTCGACGAGCGTCGCGCCGGAAACCGGAATGCCCAGGATGTGCTTGAGCTGGCTCGCAGCGATCAGGAGCCCGCTTGCCGTGATGAAGCCCGAAATCACCGGGTGGCTCAGGAAGTTGGCAAGAAACCCGAGCCGGAACAGGCCCATGGCGATCAGCATGACGCCCGAGAGGAAGGCCAGCACCACGGCGGCGGTCAGATAGTCGGCCGTGCCCTGGGCGGCGATCTCGCCGACGGCGGAGGCCGTCATCAGCGAGACGACCGCGACCGGCCCGACGGCAAGCGCCCGGCTGGTGCCGAACACCGCATAGGCGACCAGCGGCAGGATGGAGGCGTAGAGACCGATCTCCGGCGGCAGGCCGGCGAGAAGCGCATAGGCGAGCGACTGGGGGATCAGCATGATCGTGACGATCACGGCGGCGATCAGGTCGTCGGTGGCCATGGCGCGGGTGTAGCCGCGTCCCCAGTCGAGGATCGGCAGATAGGCGGCAAGCGGTTTCATGGTCGGGCGGATTCCGGGCGGTCGCTTCGCAGGGGCTTTGGCGTGTGCCGCGCGGCCGGCCGGCCGCGCGGGTCATCGTGTCGGTGCGGACCGCTTGGCCGGCCCGCCTCAGCCGGCCTCGGCCAGCCGGTCCAGGGTGGGCTTCAGCCCCGACAGGTCGTAGCCGGCGTCGGCGGCAAGACGAACCATCTCGCCCGCGTCGCGGCTTCCGGCCTGGGAGAGCGCCCACAGGTTGATGGAGCGCGTGCCGGTGCGGCAGAAGGCGAACACCGGTCCGCCGGCGGCCTCCATGGCCTCGCGGAAACCGGTGAGCGTGTCGGGGCCGATGCCGTCCCGTCCGACCGGCAGGGCGTGATAGGCAAGCCCGGCCGCCTCGGCCGCCTTGCGGATCTCGTCACCCGCCGGCTGGTCGGGCGCCTCGCCGTCCGGCCGGTTGTTGATGACCGCCTTGAAGCCGGCGGCGCGGATCGCGTCCACGTCGGCAGGGTCGATCTGGTGGGCGACGGTGATCGTGTCGTCGACCTTGGCAGAGTTCATGGATCTGTCCTTACAGGGAATTGATTGGCACTTTCAGGAAGGTCTTGCCGCTCTCGTCGGCGGGCGGCAGCTTTCCGGCGCGCATGTTGACCTGTATGGAGGGAATGATCAATTTCGGCATCCCGAGCGTGGCGTCGCGCGCGGTGCGCATGGCCACGAACTCCTCTTCCGTCACGCCGTCGCGGGCATGGATGTTGTTCGCCCGCTCCTCCGCCACCGTGGTTTCCCAGCGGATGTCGCGGCCGTTGGGGCCGTAGTCGTGGCACATGAACAGGCGGAACGCGTCGGGCAGCGTCAGCACCTTGCGGATCGAGCGGAACAGTTCGCCCGCGTCGCCGCCGGGAAAGTCCGCCCGCGCCGTGCCGCCATCGGGCATGAACAGCGTGTCGCCGACGAAGGCGGCATTGCCCATCACGTGGGTCATGCAGGCCGGCGTGTGGCCGGGCGTGTGCATGGCGAAGCAGGTCATGCCGCCGACCGTATAGGTGTCCCCATCGGCGAAGAGCCGGTCGAACTGGGAGCCGTCGCGCTGGAACTCGGTGCCCTCGTTGAAGATCTTTCCGAAGGTGTCCTGCACGACGCGGATGTTCTCGCCGATGCCGAGCTTTCCGCCGAGGGCGTTCTGGATGTAGGGCGCCCCCGACAGGTGGTCGGCATGGACATGGGTCTCGATCAGCCATTCGCAGATGAGGCCCTTGTCGCGGACGAAGGCGATGATCCTGTCGGCGGAATCATGGGTGATGCGCCCCGCCGCGTAGTCGATGTCCATGACGCTGTCGACGATGGCGCAGGCGTTCGAACCCGGGTCCTTGACCACATAGGAGATGGTGTTGGTGGGTTCGTCGAAGAAGGCGGTGACCTCGGGCTTCACGGAGCCGTCGATCGGATAGGCCGGATTGGTCATGGGCGCATGTCCTTGATCCATGGGGTGTTCGGGCGGCTTGCGGTCAGGCCGCCGGTCGTGCGGTCGCGCGGGCGAGCATCGCCCTTGCATGAACGAAGCGCCGCGTGGCGATCATGCCCGCCGCGACGGCGAGACAGAAGAGGAAAGGCTCGATCCGTCCAAGGCCGAGCGCCGGCACCACGCCACCGGGGCAGAAGCCGGTGATGCCCCAGCCGATGCCGAAGATCGCCGCGCCGCCGACCAGCCGCGCGTCGATGCCATGGCGCGAGGGCAGCGTGAACCCGCCCGAAAGCAGCGGGCGCGGGCGGGACAGCACCAGCCGGTAGCCGATCGCGGTGACGGTCAGCGCCGCGGCCATGACCACGGCCAGGCTCGGATCCCATCCGCCGCCGGGAATGGCGGCGAGGTCGAAGAAATTCAGCACCTTGGCCGGATTCGCCATGCCGGCGAGCAGGATGCCGGTGCCGAAGACGAGGCCGATGGCGAAGGCGGCCGCAAGACGTACTGCCGGGTGGGTCATGGGGTCAGCCTCCGATCAGGTGACGGGTGACGAACACGGTCGCGGCCGTCGTCGCCATGAAGGTGAGCGTGGCGGTGATCGAGCGCATCGACAGCCGCGCCATGCCGCAGACGCCGTGGCCCGACGTGCAGCCGGAGCCGAGGGTGACGCCGATGCCGACCAGCACGCCGCCGCCAAGCAGCGCCAGGCTCGAGGCCGGCACCGCGATCTGCGGCATCTCGCCCGTGAGGGCGAGCAGCCCCATCGGCGCGGCGATCATGCCGGCGAGAAAGGCGATGCGCCAGCCACGTTCGCCGTCGCCGGACTGCGACGCGGCGCCGGGAAGCAGCGAGGCGGCTATGCCGCTGATGCCGGCGATCCGGCCGAACAGCGCCATGAGCACGACGGCGGAGACGCCGATCAGCGTTCCGCCGAGCGCGGCCAGATAAGGGGTGAATTCGGTTGTCATGGGAAAGGGCAACTCCTCAAGCGTCGGTGTCGGCCACGGGCCGGCGGTCCTGGCGCCGCCGCGTTGTCGGGGGGCTCTCCGGCGGGAACGGCTCCCGTCCGGCGGATACGCGGTTTATCCGATTGCGAATATATTATTGTTTGCTAAATTAGCAAGCATGAATATTCAAGATATGGAACATAGCGCCGACAGGGCCGCGACGCTTCTTGCCTCCATGGCCAACACGCGCCGGCTCATGGTGCTGTGCCATCTCATGGAGGGCGAGCGGAAGGTCGGCGAGCTTGCCGCCTGTGTCGGGCTCAGCCAGTCGGCGCTGTCACAGCATCTGGGGCGCATGCGTGCCCAGGGGCTGGTCGAGGCCCGCCGTGCCGGCCAGGCGGTCTACTACCGGCTCGCGGGCCATGAGGTCGCGCGGGTGCTGGAGGCCCTTCACGGGCTTTACTGCGTCGCCCCCGAGGGCGAGGCGTCGGCCGGAGGGGCCGTGCCGGTGTCGGCTCCCGCCTGAGCGAGCGGGGCTTCCGGAACCTCCACGTCGCTTGCGATGGCAAGCGTCACCTGCGATCCGTCCGCGCGCATCCGGATCGCCACTCCCTTCATCCTCGGCAGCGGGTTTTCCTCCGCCAGCGGCAGGTCCCGGTCCGCGCGCGGCGCCGAGAGTTCGTTGAGCGGACGCAGGATGCGTTCGTGGATCAGCGAGCCGACGTGGATGGGCAGGTCCTCGCCCGAAACGGTGGTCACGCGAAACCGGGTCGGCCACAGGCGCAGCACCCAGCGCCCGCCGTCGCGCGCTTCGTCGTCATCCCGGTTCGCGGAGACAGGATCGCTCTCCTCGTCGCGGCGCACGAGAACGAGCTCCGCGCCGCGTCCGTTCTGGATGCGTGGCAGGGCGGGAAGCTGTTCCGGCGGCGTGCGGCCGGTCAGGAAGCCGGCGAAGGTCGCCACCGACCATTGCGGGGCCTCCACATAGCCGGCCGGGGCGAGTGCCTCGGCAAGGCGTGCCGGATCGCCCGCCCACTGCAGGATCAGCGGCTCGCCCTCCTCGCCGTTGAGTTCGATGCGCTCCGCCGGCAGGTCCTTCCACCCCTGCGCGCGCCAGACGGGCTCCGCGAGCGTCACCGTCGGCGAGACCGGCTGGTACATGGCCAGCGCGCCGTCGAAATTGCGCATGGCGTGAAAGCCGCCGGCAAGCGCCAGGGTCAGCGTGACCATCCCGGCGAGTGCCCAGCGTCCCACCTTCTCGTTGTGAACAGAGCCGAACACGAAGGCGAAGGCGGACACCATGGCGGTTCCGAAGGCGATGCCGCCCAGCACGTCGCTGGCCCAGTGCGCGCCGAGGTAGACGCGCGAGAAGGCGACCGCCCCGATCAGCGACACGGCGACGGAGAAAACGCCGGCCTTGGTCAGTGGCGACCGGTCGTGGGCGACGAGCACCGCGATCAGACCGTAGAGAACGGTGGTGACCGTCGCGTGGCCGGAGGGGAAGGAGAAGGCGTCGGCGCCGGTGTAGATGTCGATCGGCCGTTCCCGGTTCATGAGCAGCTTGAACAGGGGCACGAAGATCGCGGTTCCGGCCATGGCGATGAGGAAACCGGTCGCGCGCCGCCACGCCTTGCGGGCGAAGAGATAGGCAACGGTCACGCCGGCGACGATGGAGGCGATGAGGCCGTCGCCGAGCATGGTGATCGCGACCATGATCTCGTCGCCCGTGGGCGTGCGCAGGTCCTGGAACAGGTTGCGGATGGCCGTGTCGGCGCGCTGCAGGCCGGCGTCGGGCGAAATGGCGCTGGCAAGCAGGACGAAGACGGGCACCGTCACGAGCAGCAGCAGCGCGGAGATCAGCATTCCGGCGGATCGCGGATGCGCGGGGTCGAACATCCGTGCCAGCCAGCGCGCCGCGCGGTTGTCGTGGGAGGCGAGCCAGGCGACGAAGCGCAGCCGTGAGCCGGCATAGAACGGCAGCACGATCAGGATCAGCCAGCGCGCCAGCATCACCGCGATGAAGATCAGCACCAGGAACACGCCGAGCATGGTGGCGAGGCGTCCGCTGATCTCGCCGAGCGCGCCGAAGGCGGTGCCGGCGATGAAGCCGGGGCCCAGGTGGATCACGCTCCAGGCGATGGCCGAGGTCACGTTGATGAAGGTGAAGCGGGCCGCACCCATGCCGACCATGCCGGCGATGCCCGGCACGATGGCCTTCACGCCGGGCACGAAACGCCCGATGAAGACGCTCTTGCCGCCGTGGTTGCGGAAGTAGGCCTCGCCGCGTTCCACCAGCGAGCGATAGCGCGAGAACGGCCAGACCGACTTGATCCGGTCCTTGTAGTAGTAGCCCACCCAGTAGGAAATCGCGTCGCCGGCGATGGCGCCCAGCGTCGTCCAGATGAAGATCGGCCAGGGATCGAGCTTGCCGAGTCCCACCAGCGTTCCCGCCCCCACCAGCACCACCGTCGAGGGGACGACCATGCCGATCAGGAACAGCGCCTCGCCCATGGCGATGATGAACACGACGGCGTTTGCCAGGGTGGGATGCTCGCCGATGAAGGTCACGAGCTGATTGAGGATGTCGGTCACGGCGTCCTGCTCGGGTTTTCTGGCCTTGCGGAGGCGGACGCATCACGCGCCCGCCTCTTCGGCCCGCTACATGTACGCGCTCGCTTCCGATCCGCCAATCCTTCCCGCATCCTTTTGATGTCGCGGGTGAAGATCGCCGGCGTCCCGGCACCGGCGGTGGGGATAACGGGTGCCGGGCGCCGGGGCATGCCGTGCGGGGTTGCAAGGCGCCGCGCATGTTGAAACTCTCGTGTCCGGTCTCCCCGGTGGACCGGGGGGAGCCGTGATGCCGCAACGCCAGAAGCAGGACGCGTCCCTTGTTCCAGTCCGCGAGACTTTCCGCCCCCCTGTCCGGCTCGGACTACGACCGGCTCGAACCGGCGGTGCGCACCGCGCTGCTCTCCGCCCAGCGTCAGGTCATCGGCACCGGCGCCATGTCGGTGGTCGTGGTGGTCGCCGGTGTCGACGGCGCAGGCAAGAACGACGCCATCGCCCGCCTGCACGAGTGGATGGACGTGCGCTATCTCGCCTGCAACGCCTACGAGGAGGAGGAGACGGACGTGGAACGCGCCCGGCCGGCCATGTGGCGCTACTGGCGCGACCTGCCGGCGCGTGGCGAGACCTCCGTTGTGGTCGGCTCCTGGTACAATGAGCCGCTGCGCCGCTTCGTGCTGGGCGAACTGGACGAGGCGGGCTTCGAGCGCGCCCTCGCCCGCATCAACCGCTTCGAGGAAATGCTGGCGCGCGAGAACGTGCTTTTGCTCAAGGTCTGGTTCTCGCTGCGGCCGAAGGAGCAGAAAGACCGCCTCAAGGCGCTGAAGAAGAAGGCCCGCGCCCGGCGCATCCTGGCCGAGTGGACCGATCTGGAGCATTCCGGCGAGGCGCAGAAGGCATTCGAGCGGGCAGCGCTTGCAACATCCACCGCTGCCGCGCCCTGGATCGTGATCCCCTCCGAGGATCCCCGCTCCCGCGACATCGCCTTCGGGCGCTGCCTGGAAATGGCGATCAGCCGCCGCCTCGCCCTGCTGCTGCCCGCCCATCCCGAGGCCGCCAGCGTGCCGGGCACGGTGCCGCTCGCCCACGCCATGTCCGAGGCGGTGCCGCCGGAGGCGACGGCGGATGCCGCGCCCCGTGATGCCACACCCGGTGACGCCGCACCTGCCGAGAGCGGAACGCCCGCCTTCGACGCGGCGGCGCCGGTCGTGCCCACGGTCGCGCATGTGAAGCCGGTCTCGGCGATCGACGCCATCGATCTTTCCGCCCGCCTGCCCAAGGCGCGCTACAAGGGCGAACTGGAGCACTGGCAGGCGGAGCTTGCGCATCTTGTCGACAAGCGCGCCTTTCGCGACCTCGGTCTCGTGATCGCCTTCGAGGGCAACGACGCGGCCGGAAAGGGCGGCGCGATCCGCCGGCTCATCCGTCCGCTCGACCCGCGCAGCTACCGGGTGCATCGCATCTCCGCTCCGGGCCGGGAGGAAAAGGCGCGTCCCTATCTCTGGCGTTTCTGGACCCGGGTGCCGCGTCACGGCCACATCGCCGTCTTCGACCGTTCCTGGTATGGCCGGGTGCTGGTCGAGCGGGTCGAGGGCTTCTGCTCGCGTGAGGACTGGATGCGCGCCTATGGCGAGATCAACGCCTTCGAGAGCGAACTGGCAAACGACAATGTCCTGGTGGTGAAGCTGTGGCTGGCGATCAGCAAGGAAGAGCAGCTCGCCCGTTTCAAGGCGCGCGAGGAAACGCCCTACAAGCGCTTCAAGATCACCGACGAGGACTGGCGCAACCGGCTCAAGTGGGACGCCTACGCGCGCGCCGCCGGCGACATGATCGACCGCACGTCGACGGAGGAGGCTCCCTGGGCGCTGATCTCCTCGGAAGACAAGCGGCACGCGCGCGTCGCCGTGCTCAAGCATGTCGTGAGCCGGCTGAAGAGCGTGTTGTGACGCCGGCTATCCTTCCGCCGGCGTTCCGAACACCGTGACCGCGAGCGCCAGCGCGGCCACCAGCGCGAAGCCCGCCGCCAGGTGCATCCGCCCATCCCGTCGCGCGCCGAGGGCGGCGATCGCGGCCTGCAGGGCGTAGTAGAGCGCGAAGGCGCGCGAGGCATAGGCGATGATCTCGAAGACGCCGGAGGTCCAGGTGAGCGCCAGGCCGACCGCCACCAGCACGCCATAGGCCTGCCGTTCGCCGAGCCGGCCGCCGCTTTCCTCCTCGACCAGCCCGCCGCAGCCCACCGTGTCGGCGACGGCGGCGCTGAACTGGGCGCTGAGAGCGGCAACGACCAGCAGCAGCGGCAGCACGGGCGCGACCTCGCGCATCATGCCGATCACCGCCGTTTCGTGCACGGCCCCCTCCGGGCTCGCCACCGCGTAGCTCACCAGCGCGATGTAGACGAGATAGATGAGCGTGGCGATGATCTGCGCCAGGCGCATGGAGCGGATCCGCGTCGGCGCGTCATAGGTGGCGCCGAGATAGCGCGACGTCTCGAAGCCCTGCACGGTGACGATGAGGCCGAAGCCGAGGGTCAGCGCCTGCCATCCGGTCTCGCGCGGTGCGTCCGCGTGCAGGGTTCCAGCCGCGCCCGCCTCGCCGAAATGCACGGCGAGCCCCGCCGCGAGCGCCGCGATCACGGCAAGCTTCACGGTGACGGAAACCTGCTCGAGCCCCTCCAGCGCCTTGAACCCCTTTGTCCAGCCCACGCCCAGGATGACCAGCAGGACCGCGCTGGTCAGGACACGGCCGTGCAGCGTCTCGTGCAGCGGCGTCAGGCTGACGCCGAAGGAGCCGAACAGGTTGAGATAGTAGGTGACGGAGATGACATAGGCGCCCGACAGGGCCCAGGAGGCCATCCTTTCGAGCCGCCGTTCGGCGGAGCTGCGGTCGTGGCCTTGCGCATCCAGCCGGGCGATGTTGAACCGCACCGCCGCTCCCATGACCCAGGCGGCGGCGCACAGGAGCGCCATCGCGAGCGGTGCGTAGCCGCCATAGGCGTTGTCGAGCAGCGGTCCGAGCACCAGGAAGCCGCTGCCGATGATGGAGGCGAGCGGGGTCACCGTCGCCTGCCACAGCCTGTTGCGTGACACCGCCGGCCGCGCGAGCCACCAGGCGGTGGCGAGAAGAACGGCGACAAGCAGGGCGTCGAGGGCGGAGAAGCTGGTCGGCATGGCCGTTCTTGTCCGCCGCGCGGCCGCGACGGTCAAGGGGGATGCGCACCGGGAGCGCATCCGGACGGCGGCGCTCGTCCTTGCCGGCCGGATGCGTGTCGCCCGAAGGGGGCCGGCCGATCTACTGGAGTTCCGGAACCCGCATGGCCAGCCGCTCGGCCAGCTCCCGTGCGTCGGCCCGTCCCGCCTTGAGGGAGGCGCGGTAGCGGCGGTCGCCGAACTCCTGGTACTCGATACGCACCACATGCATGGTCGCGGCCCCCAGGAACTCGCGCAAGGTCTCCAGGTGGGGCAGCAGGTGGTCCATGCCGTCGCGCGAGCCGCCGGGCTCGAAACCGAACTCGCCGCAGGCGGTCAGCACCACCAGTTCCTTGCCCGCGAGCAGCGGGTCGAGCGGCCAGTCCCCGCGTTCGAGATCGAAGGAAAAGGTCCTGTCCTTGCGCACCACGTTGTCGATCCATGCCTTCAGGGTCGAGGGCAGGCCGTAGTTGTACATGGGCGTCGTCAGTACGATCACGTCGGCCGCCGCCAGCTCCTCGATCATTCTTTCTGACGGGGCGAGAAGCTGCTCCTGTTCCGGGGAGCGGTCCTCGTCGGGGGTGAAGGCGGCGACGATCCAGTCGTCGCATATGTGGGCAGGCGGCTCCTGCGCCAGGTCGCGCCGCTCCCAGGTGTCCTCGGGGCGCAGGCTCTGCCAGCGTTCCTCGAAGCTGTTTCCGAGCGTGCGCGTCAGCGATCGCCTCTGCCGGGCGCTGGCGTCGATGCGGAGTATCCTTTTCATGCCTCTGTCCCTCCCGATAGCATAAATTGAATGACCGAAGTCAAACGAGATATATATTGCAAAGTCGAAGCGATTCTCCCGGATCACAAGAAATAAAATCTAATGATCCTCTCGTCCGGAGGTTTGAACGACTTCATGATATATATGATATTGTTTTCGGTATTTACATGAGAATGACGAAATTAATATATCTAGAGTTGTTTTGAGTTGTAATAATACATTTTCGGTATTGGGGGTGAGATCCTGCGCGGCGCCCTATGTGCCCGGTTCCCGGGCGGCGCGCGCCGCCCGGCGGGGGGCGTTTGCCCGGGTTATCGGGCTTCGCCCTGAAGGGAGGGGCGTGTCCGCGCCGCCAGCCGCCCGGCCAGCGCCCCGGCCTCGTCTCGGGCCGCCTTGAGGGACGTGCGGTGACGGTCGTCACCGAACTCCTGGTACTCGATGCGCACCACATGCATGGTTTCGGCTCCCAGGTAGTGCCGCACCGTGTCCAGGTGGGGAAGGAGATGGTCCATGCCGTCGCGCGGGCCGCCGGGCCCGAAGCCGAACTCGCCGCAGGCGGTCAACACCACCAGTTCCTTGCCGGAAAGGACCGGCTCCAGCGGCCAGTCGCCCCGCGTCAGGTCGAAGGAGAAGGTCCTGTCCTTGCGCACCACGTTGTCGATCCACGCCTTCAGGGTCGAGGGCGGGCCATAGTTGTACATGGGCACGGTGATCACGATCAGGTCGGCCGCCGCCAATTCCCCGATCATCCGGTCCGATGCGGAAAGCAGGTCCTGTTGATCCGCCGACCGCCGGTCTTCCGGCGTGAACGCGGCGGCGATCCAGGCGCTGCCCACATGCACCGGCGGGTCGAGAGCCAGGTCGTGCCGCTGCCAGGTGTCCTCGGGGCGCAGGCTCTGCCAGCGATCCTCGAAAATGTCGCCGAGCGCGCGTGTCAGTGAGCGCTCCTGTTGCGCGCTGGTGTCGATGCGAAGTATGTTTCTCATGAGTGTGCCTCCATGTGTAATTCATTTTAAGGTATTGTAATAAAATGGTTATTCAAAAGAACATGCGACCTCTTCGGATGAATAAAGGTCATCCGTAATGGCGCGTCCCTCCCTTGCCGCGATGCGTGTCTTCGAGGCGGCCGCCCGGCTTGGCAGCTTCAAGGAGGCGGCCGGGGAACTGGCCATGACGCCGACGGCGGTCTCCCACAGGATCCGCAATCTCGAGGAGGAACTCGGCCAGCCCCTGTTTCGCCGCAGCCACCGCAAGGTGGAATTGACCTCGGCGGGGGTGGAGCTTTTCGAGGCGGCGCGCGGCGCGGTTGCGCTGCTGGATGCGGCCTTCGAGCGCCTGGACGCGGGAGCCCGGATCGTCTGCGTGTCCGCGACGCCGGCCTTCGCCGCCCTGTGGCTCGCTCCCCGCCTGTCCACACTCGCAGCCGCCCTGCCCGGTGTCACGCTTCGTCTCGAGGCGTCACACGCGCCGGCCGATCTGGAGCGCGTGCGCGACATCGACCTGGCGGTACGCTACGGCTCACGGTCTCCGACCGGCACGGGTCGTGTTCTGGCCGGCGAGCGCTTTCGCGCCTATGCCGCGCCGCATGTGGCGCAGGGGCCGCCGGAGGCGCTCGATCGGCTGCCACTTCTCACCTGCCGCTGGCAGGCGCGGGACCTCGCGCCGGTTTCGCTCGAGGTGTTCGAGGCGCGTCGCGAGGACGGCGCGCCGCCGGCGCTTTCCTTCGACGACGAGCATCACGCCGCGCTCGCCGCCGTCTCGGGAAAGGGCATCGTGATCCTCAGCGAGATCCTCGCCGGCCATCTGGTCGAGGCGGGCCTTCTGGCCGAACCCTGGCCGGATGCCTGCGTTGCAGGTCATGCCTACCGGTTGCTTGCGGCGCCGGCGTCAGCCGTCCGGCGCGACGTGCGGCGGGTGGCCGCGTGGCTGGAAGCGGAACTTGCCGGAGACGCTGCCATGAGAGAGCGGACGCCGCCATGAGAGTGTGGCGGCGTCCCGCCCGCCAACCCGGGGCAAAGACCTCTTGAGCCGGAGCCCGTACTCGCCGAAACTCCGCGCCGGTGCCTGGTGATTTGCGCCGCCGCCTCCCCGCGACCCGCCCGGAATGCCCGAAAGGACAAGGATGACCCTCGATCTTCTCGTCAGGAACGCGATGCTGCCCGACGGTCGCGGCCCGCTCGACATCGCCTGTCGCGACGGGCACATCGTGGCGCTGGAACCCGCGATCGGGGCTGACGCGGAGCAGGTGATCGACGCGGCGGGCCGTCTTGTCTCGCCGCCCTTCGTCGACAGTCACTTCCACATGGATGCGACGCTGTCGCTCGGCCTGCCGCGCATCAACGAAAGCGGCACCCTGCTTGAGGGCATCGCGCTGTGGGGAGAGCTGAAGCCGCTGCTCACGGTCGAGGCGGTGGTCGAACGCGCGCTTCGCTATTGCGATCTGGCCGTCAGCCAGGGTCTGCTCGCCATCCGCACCCATGTGGATGTCTGCGACGACCGGCTGACGGGCGTCGAGGCGCTTCTGCACGTGAAGAAGGTGGTCGCGTCCTGGCTCGACCTGCAGCTTGTCGCCTTCCCCCAGGACGGGCTCTATCGCTCGGCGAACGCGGAGAAGAACCTGCTGCGCGCGCTCGACATGGGCGTCGACGTGGTCGGTGGCATTCCCCATTTCGAGCGCACCATGGACGACGGTGCGCGCTCCGTGCGCCGGTTGTGCGAGATCGCCGCCGAACGGGGACTGATGGTCGACCTCCATTGCGACGAGAGCGACGATCCCCTGTCGCGGCACATCGAGACCCTGGCCGCGGAGACGCAGCGCCTCGGCCTGTCGGGCCGCGTCGCCGGCTCCCATCTCACGTCCATGCACTCCATGGACAACTACTATGTGTCCAAGCTGCTGCCGCTGATTGCGGAAGCCGGCGTCGCGGCCATCGCCAATCCGCTGATCAACATCACCTTGCAGGGGCGTCACGACAGCTACCCCAAGCGGCGGGGCCAGACCCGGGTGCCGGAGATGCGCGAGCACGGCATCACCGTCGCCTTCGGCCATGATTGCGTGATGGACCCCTGGTATTCCATGGGCTCCGGCGACATGCTGGAGGTCGCCTCCATGGGGCTGCACGTGGCGCAGATGATGAGCCGCGATGCCATGCGCTATGCCTTCGAGTGCGTCACGACCCATCCCGCAAGGGTGCTCGGACTCGACGGGTATGGCCTGCAAAAGGGCTGCAAGGCGGACTTCGTTCTGCTGCAGGCGGCCGACCCCATCGAGGCGATCCGATTGCGCGCGCGCCGGCTTGCCGTGGTGCGTTCGGGCCGGGTGATCGCCGAAAGCGATCCCGACATTCGCCGTCTGGCGCTGGGCGGGCGCCCGGAAACCGTCGATCCCGCCACCTATGCCCCGCCTGCGGCATAGGTGGCGGGAAGATCCGGTCATGCGGACTTGGAGGGAGACGACTGGCCTGACATAACGGGCGAAAGCGCCTCCAGGAACCAAGGTATGGCATCCATCATGGACGACCCCCAGTCCGGCCCCCCTGACGTCGGCCCGAATGCGGGCCCGGCAGCCGCCGCGTCGCGGCCCGCGTCCTTCGTGCCGCCCTGTCCGGTGCGCCACGACAAGCTGCCGCCGGTGTGGAAGCTGATCGGCCTCGCCCGGCGCAGTTTTCTGTCGGTCTGGACCAAGGACTCCTTCTGGAAGCCCTGGCTCCGGGTCCGGCTCCTCCGCAAGCAGATCTTCGTCTGCAACTCGCCCGAGACGGTGCAGGAGGCGTTCCAGCGCAAGAACGCCAGCTTCGAGCGCAAGAGCGCGCAGATGCGCCATGCGCTGGAGCCGCTGCTTGGCGACGGGCTGTTCATTTCCGATGGCGAGACCTGGCGTGCGCGCCGCGACATCGTCGCCCCGATCATCCATGCCTCCCGGCTGCGCGACTTCTTTCCCGTCATGACCTCGACGGTCGCCGAACGCGGCGATGCCTGGGCGCGTGCGGGAGAGGGCGCGCGGCTCGACGCGCTGGGGGAGATGGCCCATCTGACGGCGGAGATCATCTGCCGCACCATCTTCGGCAGCTCGCTCGGGCGCGACTATGCCGCCGAGGTGGTGGAGAGCTTTACCGACTACCAGCGTCACATCGACCAGATCGACCTGGTTTCCCTGCTCGGCCTGCCGGACTGGCTGCCGCGCCGGCGCGGCCGGGCGATCCGCCGTGCGGTCGCGCGCATCGACGCGGTGCTCGACGAGATCATTTCCCGCTACGCGGACCGCCGGGAGGCGGGTGAGACCTCGGTCATCGCCGGCCTGCTCGACGCCCGCGATGCGCAGGGCCGGCCCCTCTCCCGCGAGGCGATCCGCAACGAGGCTGCGGTGATCTTCATGGCCGGTCACGAGACCACCGCCAACACGCTGGCCTGGGCCTGGTATCTGCTGTCGCAGGACGAACATGCACGCGCCCGCCTGGAGGCGGAACTGGATACCGTGCTCGGCACGGGGGACGAGGCCCGTGTGCCGACCTTCGCCGATATGCCCCGCCTGTCCTACACCAGGGCCGTGATCGAGGAGGCGCTGCGCCTCTACCCGCCAGTGCCGATCCTCGCCCGGGAGGCCCTGGTGGACGACACCGTCGGTGGCATCGCGACCCCGAAGGGCTCGATCGTGATGGTCGTGCCCTGGCTGCTTCACCGCAATCCGGAGCTCTGGGAGCGGGCCGATCACTTCGAGCCGGAGCGGTTCCTGGGCGGGCGCCGGGGCGGGCAGTCCAAATTCGCCTATGTGCCCTTCGCCATCGGACCGCGTATCTGCGCGGGCCTTGCTTTCGGCATGACCGAGTCCGTCCTGTCGCTGGCCATGCTGGCAAGCCGCTTCCGGCTCGACCTGGAGGAGGAAGAGGTCGTGGAGCCTGTCTGCCGGCTCACGCTGCGTCCGGGTGAAAGCTTGCCCATGCGGCTGACCCGGCGTGTGCGCACCGATCCGGTGCCGCCGTCCTGCTGAGTGGCGCCACGCGCAATCCGAAAAAAGATTCGCTCAATTCTTGCAAGAAATTCGCC